>Ga0155832_12_pt7 | contig 186112 bp, 162 predicted proteins | sample RifCSPlowO2_01_FD_107486 | JGI IMG/M metagenome (GOLD analysis project Ga0155832, IMG submission 107486) | Candidatus Berkelbacteria bacterium RIFCSPLOWO2_01_FULL_50_28
TCTGGATTCTGCTGGCGCCGCTACCCGCCGCATGTTGGGCAGGTTATCTTGCCGGTCTGGGAATCGTAGATGAAGTCCTTACCAGATATAGAGCACTTCAGCATCCCTTCAGGTACCCCGATCTTCGTCAGTGACGCTGGAAATGCCTTCCCCTTTTCCTGATACGCACCAAGGACGCTGCGAATTTGCGAGAGCCATGTTGGACAGGAGCTCCTCTCGGTATTCTGACCTTCGCCCTTGGTAGCCGACGGCGGCAGAACTTCAGGAGACCGAGGAAAACTTGGCAACAAGGGGTCCCTGACTGCCCCACCGAACGGCTTCTCTTCTGGGCCGACGTAGAACGCCTGAACCCGGGCGTTACCAAGGGAAAAGTCTGGCGAACGCGAGACGCTCGTGCTCGATTCTCCTCGACTGAAATCAGTCGAGTTGCTCGCCACGACCGGTGTTCCCTGATACGGTCCGCTAAGCACCACCACCCGACCACTAATCTTGGCTTTCAGGTAAACCCTGTGCTCAGGCGCCAAGTCGACCTTGAGGTAGTAAATCGTGGCGTCAGAGAACGGACCGCCGAGAAGCTTGGACGCTTCTTCGAACGTTGGCAGAGCTGACATATATCGGTCGTATTTGCCCATCATGTCAAGCTGGACGTCAATCGCCCCAACTTTGCCCGAGCCGGCTTCAACTGCTGCCTTGACACGGACTTCAGGCCGGATTGAACCGCCCCCCGATTGGTAGTTATTCTTCCACTCCCACCAGTATTGGTGGTGCGATGTGGGGAATAGCCCTCCCGGGTTCGCTTTCATAACGGACGAGGGCTGGCCAAACGTCTGCAACGCGTCGGCCGACTTGCCGTAGGCGGCAAAAGCTGTCTGCAGCATCGGAAACTCCGACATCCAACGAGACTGAGGCTCCGACGCCTCGTAGCTGGTAGGAGTAGCCGCAACGCTACCCTCACCGGCAAAGCTGTCCGCGACCGCCATGGGTCCATCGGTTGGATCGCCCTCCTGGGCTTGGCCGCCGCATCCGAACAGGCCGAATATTGCGATTGCGAAAATGGAAACGTACGAAAACTTCATGACTACCCACCTCCTGGGTTATTCGGGGGAAATCATAGCACAGATCGCACTATAAGTCAGTATTATTTCGACCAATTTTCAAACTCACACTCTAACTCCCGTATGCCATATAAAGCATACGGTTAGCTAGAAGTTCTTCAGTGAAAATCCCAGGTTTTTCTCTACAGCTTTCGCGTAACTGAGTAGGAACTTGACTGAAGGGTTAGTACTGCCTGTTTCAAAACGTGATATCGCGGGCTGGTTGCTTCCCACGGCCTTGGCAAGCTGGGCTTGAGTCATGCTTCGAGCGTAACGAGCCTGTCTCAACGTACTCACCAACTCACTGTAGGCGTCGTTTGCAATCTTTGGCTTTGTTGAAGATTTTGGTGGGGTAAAAAATGGGTTACGTCGCCTGTAATAGCGATTGTGTTTCGTAGGCCCGCCAGCAACTTTTATTACAAATTCCTTGTTGCCCAAGTCGTCCGTTCGTCCCTCGTCAGGTTTGAACAACATCATTAACACTCATATTACCTCAAATGAACCGTATACTATATATAGCATACGGTTGCTAGAAAATGCTCGTTACGGTTGGAGCTGAACAAAGATTAAATTCGAACGCGAACGATGCACGAACTAGGTTTGCGAGCAATTCTTCTGCTATGCTGGCGGTAAGGATGGGGAAGATATTTCGCCGAGGTTTGATAGTGGTGACGGTTTTTGTGATAGCTATCGAAGCGTTATCGTCACTTTTTCTTGCTGCCGTCCCTGACGCCCGCGCCGCTGGCGCCCCAATCTTCCAACTCATGAACGGCAAAGTCCCCGAAATTGTAAGGATGAGCAAGGACAATATCTTAGTTACATCCAGAATAAAGGTTAGCGAGGACGGATATTTTGGGGCAAACAGTACCTTTGCTATCTTTACCTTCACCCAAAACCTTAAATTAAAGAAGGAAGAAACTGAGCGGGATATTTGGGAGATTGCTTCGGTAAGTTTCAGTGATTTGGTTAACGAACGAGGATATCAGGATGCCAACGGCGTCACGAAATCAAAAATCATTAGCCCAACAACAATCGACTTACGCAACAATAATAACGGAGGTCGAGACCAGAGGATTGCGCTGATCGATTACAGCAAGCTTCCGAAAGACTCTTATCTTTCGACGAAAGTACCATGCTACTTGGTCCATAAGCCCACATCCGCCTACCCGGCCAGAAACTATCCTATCTCCGGCTGGAAGAGTGACAGTACTTGCCCCGGGTTGAGAGTAGGGACCGACCACAGAACACCTGCAACGGCTGTTGCTAGCTACGTCTATAGTGAGTCAGTCACCGTTGAGAACTATAGACTCTCTAGTACGTCTACTGACCCTCGATACTCCCGCGACAGAATTTCGAACTGGTTTGCAGGAAAGGGAACTGTTAACGGAATCCCAATTCACATCACTAATCGCGACCCTGAAGACCAGGGGAAACCGCCGTACATAGAGATACCGGCAAACGGTGCTGGTACAAATATAGCCGGGTCTACAAACGAATATCTGAAGTTCAAGCTCACCCACGTAGCGGGGACCTACACCAACTACACCGAGGCCGGAACCGTAATAGGGGCAGCAACAGGTTTTGCGCTTTCCGCCGGGACGATTGGAACGCTAATAGGAGCGGGGTTTGGAGGCTGGATCGGCAAAAATGCTGGAAGTAATGTTAGCTGGAGCATCTGGTCAGCTGAGCTCAAGGACGGCACAGAGATTAAACCCCTAATAATCATTGGTGACAACAAGGGGCCAAATTGGGAGATGTACTACGTGGACGCCGACTTTGCAAAAACTGACCCCACCTCAAGCGGAAATAACCCCCTTAGCGTGGTCGTGAAAGACGACGGTAACGATTACGGGGGTTCGGCCGGTAAAGATAGTTTCCATGAGCTCTATCGCTACCTTAGCGACAACCCGCCAAAGGTGGGCGACGATAGCTGCGCTGACGGCCGAGGCCTGACGACCGGCCCCAAGAAGGAACCAAAAACTCTCAAGGATCTTGATTATCATCAAGTGAGTGCGCTGAACTCAAACTGCCTGGACCGCGAAACCGACGGCTGGGCCCCCTTCTGGGGTGTAACCGTCTCCAGCGAGGCCGGAGACGCGGCGGCGTGCGACATAAAAAGTCTGTTTGGAGGCGGGGTTGATACGGCATTCAACGAAACAATTAAGTGTCTGTACGACAAAATCTTTAAGCCGATTGTTGGCATTGCCGAGGAGCAGTTGCGCAAAGCGACCGAGATTGACCTGTATAAAACCCTGGTGGATCCGGCAGGATTTGTCCCAAGAGTTTGGAAGCTAACACGATCTTTGATCAATATTTTACTCGTCATTGCCCTGCTGGTGATTTCGTTCGCCAACATCACCCGCTTCAGCCTAGACACCTATACCGTCAAAACCGCTCTGCCCAAGCTGATACTCGGGGTAATCTTGGCCAACTTAAGTATGCTGATTATTCGCTTAATGACCCAGCTTGCCGATCAGGTAACTGGCCTGTTCTCCCGCGACCTGGCGGGTTTGGGTGATTTCCCTCAGCTAGTAACGCAAGCCGCGGCAGCCGTTGGGTTATCCGGCCTAGGCACAATTGGTGGAATTTTCACTGGAGGGCTGGGGTATATCGTACTCTTCATCTTGGCGATTATTGCCTTCGTCCTGCTGCTCTGGTTAGCCTTTCTCTTGTATTTCCGCTTGGCAGCGGTCTATTTACTGACGATTCTAGCGCCGCTGACGTTTGTCGCTTACGGCATCCCTGGTATCGGAGATAAGTTTTTCAAGATGTGGTGGCAACACGCCGTCAAGTGGGTATTTATGGTGCCGGCAATGGCGGCAATTTTCTGGTTGAGTTTTGAGGTCTCGGGGTCGGGTGAGTCATCTGTTGCCAAAGTGATATTGGGCTACGTTCTCTTCATCACCGCCGTAACTCTACCGATGAAATGGGGCGGCGCAGTAATGCAAGGCGCCTCGAGCTTCTTTAAGAAAGCCACCGGCGGCGAGTGGGCGCAGAAGAAGCTTGGCGAAAAATGGAATGATGCCAAAACCGATGTCGGCGAACGGGCCGGGCTTCGATTCCAGCAAGGCTTGTGGCGCATGCCGGGCTTATCCCGCGTAGCCACACTTAAAGCCAAGCGCGCTATTGATAAAGAGAATATGCAGAAAGACGTGGAGAATCTGCGTAAAACGGCGAACATTAACGCGTTAAGAGGTCAGGCAGGCACAAATAAAGCCAACTTAGCGGAACAAGAAAAAAAATTAGCCGATCGTGAAGGTGCAGTGCTGGCTGAGAAAGAGATCACTGCCTTTGCCAAGGTAGCGAAAGAGCGCCTTAAGGCTGAGTTTGAAAAACGCGAGCAAGAGTCGTTGCGCAACCGTGCTCAAGGAGAGGCTCGCATCGAATTCATCTCAACGGGCAAAGAAGATGAAAACACGAAGAAACTAGTCGATAGGGTTTACAACGCAAGCTTTGAAGAAAAACGCGCAAGCCAAGAAATGGAGCTACAAGAAAGTATCAAGGTGGGCGGTGTAGCCCGCGATAAATTGGAGATTCTACGCGCTGCAGATAATTATCGTCGTCATTTAGAAGAATACCAATCCTTGAGTGATGAAGACAAACAATCGGCACAAGGCGCGAGCTTACTACGCGCTGTAGCCACAGAGAAGAAGTCATTTAACGCATTAAAAGCGAGTGAAAAGTACAGCGCAGAATACGGGTCTCTCGACATTGATAATGTAGCTGGTCAGCTTAAGAGAGCTGATACCGCAGAAGGAAGAACATGGAAAGCAACGCTTGGCCAAGGCAGGAAGATTTTCAACGATGGCGTTATAAAACAGAGTGAGCTAATGGTTAAGGAGGGCTCCGTAGGCGAAATGCAGCGCGATATGGACGACTTCTTGGACAAGTTCAAAGATTTCGGCGATCGCGCAGATGATATGAAGGAACTGTTCTTTCAGGGAAAAACGGCTCAGCTACAGATGGAAATAGACAAGTTTAAGGAAATTAAACCGGACTTCAAGCTGGAACTACGTGATGGGCTTGTCGCCACCGAGGCAATGAAAAAAGTTATGACAATGACAGGCGATTACCGCCATGCCGATCTCTTAAAAGCTGTAAACGGGTACACCGAAAGATATAACAAGCAAAACCATCGGGCTTTAGACGAAAATCAGCTTAACAAGCGTGAATATCGTCGCGAAGCTGCCTTCCGAGAGCTAACAAACGGCGTGTTTAGTGGGGTGCCGGACGCCAGATTGCAACGGGAATTCGTACAGGAACAGACTCACGGTCAACAGCCAACTCCAACAACTCAACAGCCGGCGCCACCACCAACCTTCAGCCAGGAGGATCTAGACTGGGCACAAGACCATGAGTTAAACACCCAGGGTCCTGCGCCTACTGTTCGTGGTACAGATACTCCACCCACGGAATCGGCACAAGCCCAAGCTGAGGAGGACGCCGATTCTCCCGAAGATGATTTACCCGAAGAAGAAGAAGGAGGAGGACCGTAGTATGGACCCAGAGTTCCTAACCGTTGAAGAAGAGCAACTAGTAGACCAGCTGAAGGCTACTATTTACCAACAAACTATCTCCTTACGGGAGTTGGCGGCTTCTGTTGTCCCCTTACAAGAGTCTCGGCGCCAACTGGTGGTCGATGATTGTTTTCTGCAAATTTCCGCCGAACAGGCGGAGAGGAGACGATACGTTATCGGTACGCTTATAGATCAAGGGCCGACCCTTGGTCACGAGCAAGAAGAATTAATAGTCTATGGAGTTGCAACCGGCTCCTCTTTTGGGGATAAGACCGTTGTCGATGAAAGCAAACTCACCCCCGAATTGAAAAACCAGGCTACAATCTTCATTACAACCGCGAAGCGAATCGAGCAGCTAACTCTGGAAGTACTGCTTCGAGACAGGGTAAATATATACTTTGACACTGTCAATGCTTTAGACACCCCTACGCTCACCTCACTCGTTGATGCAGTTAAGGGTTATTTTCAGATCTTTCAGGCGCAACGGGGCGAAATCGGAGATGAAGTCGACCTACCCCTTACTGACCAATTAAAGGACCTCCTTAGTACAGCTCGGATGGACTTGATATTGACCAAGCTAAGTAACACCAGCGCAAGGCTTAGCTTCCTTAGTCAAGTTATGACTGTTGCAAACGGCATCCTAGAAAATCGTAATGCTGCCACGGTACAGGATGTCTCAAGGGTGAAGTTAATCATAGCTGCCACCATTCTCGCCCAAGAGGCTTCTGTGTCGATCACAGTTTAAGCCGACCCTTACCCTTCACCAAGAGTTTGGGTATGCTAGGGCTAAGTAGGAGGGAATGCAGTATAAAGTGCCGCAAAATATAGACATGGAAGATAGGATCATCGGGCCGTTGACGATGCCCCAGTTCTTCTATGTACTCTTTGGAGGGGTGATAATTTATATCCTCTTCAAGAAGCTAATATTCACCGATTTTGCCATTTTCTTTTGGGTGCTGGCCATTCCAATCGGCCTGTTTTGCTTCGCCATGGCATTTTTGAAGGTGCAGGACCGACCGTTTCCGTCGTTTGTGGTAGCCGCCATCCACTATATACGCACGCCGCGTCAGCGCGCTTGGAGACACATGGCGCCGGAGGCGAAATCCGAAATCCGAAATCCGAAATCCGAAACGAAGAAGGACGAAAAATTCACCAAAAAAGCTTTTGATGCCCTGCAGGCACAAGAAGTGGCGCAAACCCTAGATAGGTCTAATGAGAAATAGTTACCAGTTACCAGTTAACAGTTACCAATTATTTTTCAGTTACTCAGTTATCACGTTTGGAAACTGCTTTATTGAAAATTTATTGGAAATTGAAAATTGTGAATTGAAAACTGAGCGAGAACACCATGGCCAATAAGCCAGCTCGGCCTGAACCGACACAGAAATATCTTTCAATTAAGAGTGTTCGCGAGGGAGTAGTGATCCTTAAAGACGGTCGTCTGCGGATGATTCTGCGCGTCACACCGGTTAATTTTGACCTCAAAAGCGAGAAGGAAAGGGAAGCCGGCGTTTACCAGTACCAAAACTTCTTGAACTCGCTCAAATTCCCCATTCAGGTTGTGATTCAATCGCGTCGCGTCGATCTGTCAAGCTACATCGAAAAAGTTGAAAACTCCACCAAGGCCGAACCAAACGAGCTCCTACAGCGCCAAGCCGAGGACTATCTGAGTTTTATTAAGGTCCTGAGCGAAGAGGTTAACATTATGGACAAGGCCTTCTACGTAATTATCGGCCACACCGCCAAAGGCGCGATCGAAAAAGAGACTTTGGTTGATAAAATTCTCAAGCGTAAAACGACCGAACTAACCAACTTTTCCGACGAAGATTTTGCCGGCTACAAAGAAGTACTCCGGGAACGAATTCGGACTGTCGCCGGCCGGTTAAATTCACTGGGAATCGCCACTCACGAGCTTGATACCAAAGAGCTGATCGAGCTGTTTTACAACACTTACAACCCCGAGGAGTCGACAACCGAACACCTGGGCGAATCGAGCGATTTAGTCTCCCCGATAGTGCAACGAGCGCAAGCGGCCCTAAACATCAGTAGCCAATCGGCCGAAAAATTGGAGGAGGCCGTCGCCACGCCGCCAACCAAGGTTGAAAAAGACATCGCCCAGCTCGATAAAACAGAGAGCGCCATGCGCAAATCGACCCTGTCGGAAATTATGGGGCGCGTTGGCCACAAGAATATCGACAAGAACTCGCCTGAAGCCTTAGTGGCCCAAGGAGCGTCGAACCTGCTCGACATCATCGCCCCGGCTGGTTTTAACATCCAAGCCAATTATTTACAGCTGGGAAATTATTTTGTGCGTACGTTGTTTGTTTACACTTATCCCCGATATTTGCAGGCTAACTGGCTGTCGCCCATTATCAACTACGACACCGCGCTTGATATCGCCATGTTTATCTACCCGATTGAAACCAACGTTCTCTTGGGACAGCTGCGACGCAAGACCACCCAGCTCCAATCGAGTGAGATGATCGAGCAAGATAAGGGCCTGGTCCGCAACCCCGAACTGGAAACGGCCATTGGCGACATCGAAGAGCTGCGCGACACCCTGCAGAAGGGCGAGACGCGCCTGTTTCAATTCGGCCTCTATTTCACAATTTACGCCACTTCGCTCGATGAGCTAAACAAGCTGGCCAAACAGTTCGAATCTATTTTGGGCGGATCGCTGATCTATTCCAAACAAGCGCTCCTGCAAATGGAGCCGGGCTTTAACGCTACTTTGCCCCTACTCGATGACCAGATGAACATCATCCGTAATTTGGACACCGGCTCGCTCTCTACAACTTTCCCCTTCACTTCGGCCGAGCTGTCGCACCATGACGGCGTGCTTTACGGCATAAACCTGCACAACAGCTCGCTCGTACTCTTTGACCGCTTCAAAATGGAGAACGCCAACCAGGTGGTCTTTGCCAAATCCGGCGCTGGCAAGTCCTACGCCGTCAAACTAGAGGCGATTCGTAGCCTGATGATGGGCACCGAGCTAATTATTATCGACCCCGAGAACGAGTACAAAGCGCTCTCGGAAGCGGTCGGCGGTACCTACATTAGCCTGTCGCTCTCCAGCTCGCAGAAGATTAACCCGTTTGATCTGCCAAAATTCAGCGCGGAAGCCGGAGACTCGGGTGAGCAGATCCTTCGCACCACCGTCACCGCTGTCCACGGACTGCTTGGCTTGATGGCCGGCGGCCTGTCGCCCGAGGAAGACTCGCTTCTCGATAAGGCGCTCTACGAAACTTATTCGCTGAAGGACATCAGCACCGACGAAGCCACGCACACCAACCCGCCGCCGGTCCTGTCGGATCTGGTTACCGTACTGCAAAATATGAGCGGCGCCGAGTCGCTGATAAACCGTTTGGCCAAATACACCGAGGGGTCGTTTGCCAACCTGTTCAACTCCCCTACTTCGATCGATATGAACAACCGAGTAACGGTGTTTTCGATTCGTGATATGGAAGACGAACTACGGCCGATCGCCATGTATCTGGTACTGAATTACATCTGGAGCCGTATCAAAAGCCAGCTCAAGCGGCGGTTACTGCTGATCGACGAGGCCTGGTGGATGATGCGCTACGAGGACTCGGCCAAGTTTCTGAATGCTATGGTCAAACGCGCCCGCAAATACTACCTAGGGATTACCGTCATTAGCCAAGACGTGGACGATTTCTTGAACTCCTCATACGGCCGCTCGGTGGTGAACAACTCTTCGACCCAGCTGCTATTGGGCCAGGCCACCTCTGGGATCGACAAGATCGCGGAAACCTTCAAACTAACCGACGGCGAGAAATTCTTCCTGACGGAAGCAGAAGTTGGCCAAGGACTGTTCTTTGCCGGCACCAATCGCGCCGCTATTCAAATCGTCTCGTCGTATACTGAGGATCAGGTGATCACCACCGACCCGCAGCAGCTGATGGAGATGTACGGAGGAGGTCCGAGTGGCAAATGAGCTGATCCCCGGCGCCATCGAGCCGGAGGCTGAAGAAACTATTGAACCAGCTGCCGAGGGCATCTCGCCTGATACCCGTCAGCACATTTCCGATGAAGTTTCGCGAATAAAGAGCGGCCAGCAGCGACTCGCCAAAACGACGCCGACCAAAAAAGACGAATTCGTCGATAAAATGAGGCAGGACGCCAAAGGACAGGTTAAGCAAGGGGTTCGACAGGCTGCGGGAAAAGCCGCCCAACAAGCAGCTAAGGCGGCTACTCGGGCGGCTATGGCTGCGGCAAGAGCAGTCGGAGCGCTTATCTCGTCCGGCCCGGTTGGATGGATAATTCTCGCCATCCTGATCATTATTATTCTGGTTTTTATTCTCATAGCGATCCCATCGTTTAGCGGCATATTTGGTGGCGGGCCTGGATCTTACCCAACCACCCAGGTCCAGAAAGAGCAGGCAACACTACTGGCGGCGCTAGCCGGTGATCGTATCTCGAAAAACGAAGTTGTTTTAGAAGTGGTTAAGGATGAGAAAGAGCGCTACGGCCGCATCGAGTCCAACGCCACAAAATATGACCCTAGCTTGAGTGCTTCCATCACGGCCAAGAAAGTTGAATTTAGCAAGCTACTCGATTCGATGATGGCCGAAACTAATCTCGACCGCAAAAAGGCCGCCGTCAAAGACATTCAGGCGAAAATGATCTTGTTTGAAAACACCCTGCCGTTTGGGAGATGGATTTTTAGCATCGCCAGCGCCAGTGTCGATCAGCCAAGCGGCAATTTTTGTCGAGTGACAAAGGTTGCCGGCACCCTAGCCTGCGCCTCATTCGTCTCAACTGTTTTGTCTGACGCCGGCGTACCCAACTCGATCGTTGCTACTACTGAAGCCGTTTGGGAGATCGCCGGGTTGCGAACGGTCGTGAACCGCCCAGACACCAAAAGCGACTCGCTGTTCGATAAAAGCAAAGGGGCTTTACGTCCAGGGGACATTATCTGGTGGGGCGATGGGAACTGTAGCTCGGTCAAACGAGCCACCAAAATATTTGATCACGTCGGTTTTTACATTGGAGACGGCATGTCGATTGATAATAGTTCCGAATTGGAGAAAGTGGCAAAACGCCATGTAACCGGCCGTGATTGTTGGGCATTTAACGGAGCCAAGAGATATGGTAGCGACTAACCGTCGAGGGCTCTTGGTATTACTGGCGACCCTGATTGCCGTTTCACCGTTAATGCTCTCTGTTGCTTTTACCACGCCCGTTAAGGCGGTCGCCAGTTCTGTATCGTGGACGGACGGCGCTAACGGCTCACCGGAGGATATGCTTGGAAACCCCAACTACTACCAGGTCGCCAGCTCTTTAACCACCCTTGGAGCAGTGCTCTCCACCCGCGACAAGCTAGTGATATCGCCGCAGGACATGAATTACATCAAAGACGGAAAAGTGGACGTGCGCACCACTGATTACCTGATCTACCTAGTAACACCTGTTGAACTGGGCGGCGCTGGATTCGACCACATCAAAGCCGGGCGGCTACTTAAAAACTACGACAGCGAGGGCGTTGGCAAATACGACCGCGAGACACTGGCCGCGGTGGAAGAGGACCAGAGCTTTGTCTCAACCCATAACCGCGGCACGGCGGTTGATGTTACTCAAGTTGGCTCAATTACCTGCAAACTAATCGAAAAAAGACACGTCGGTGGCAATACTACAAAGTGGCAAGCGCCCCGTAACATCGAGGTTGCCTGGCAGTCAACGGCCGGCATCGCTCGTCATCCCACACCGAAAGGTCCCAGTTTGGTGGAGATTGCCGGCGGTCTTACCGCCCAGGGCTGGTTGCGGCTCCTTAACGATTCCGGACAGCTGGACGAGGTGGCGGACTTTGTTAAGGGGCTGGACTTCAACAGTATCGTTGCCTATGTAGGGGCAAACATTCTTATCAAGCACTACGGCGCTGGTGACGTGACTTCCGATCCGCTAGCCAACGGCTTAATCGCAACGATCGGCGCCTCGGTTCTGCAGAAATCTATTCCCGATCTGCCAGCCGGTTTTGGAATTGCCTCGCGCGACGACGACATCCGCGTGGCTATGGTTAAGGCGCGGCTTGAAGAAACACTAAACTTGCCGCCCGGGTCGCTTCGTGGCTGGGGTTGGAACGAGCTACTTAAGAGCACCGGCAAGCGTAACCTCGAGGGAGCGTTAAGCCTGCCTGCCCTATTTCTCGAATCGCACGATCTAGCCCAACTCAACTCCTCCGCCAAGAACAACGGGGCAGTTAAGATGCTGAAGCGCAACGACGACGCGTTTAATGTGCCGCGCGGCTCCTTAGAAAAGATTCGCGCCAACGACGAGGATGGCTTGAAGTTGGCCGGGGTAAATATCCTCGCCGATGCCTTGCGCCTAACCGACGTCCAGAAGAGCGAGTTGTTGAAGATTGCTCAGAATAAACCGGGGCATGTTGACCTAACGGCCGTGCCGCTCGACGACAAAATTACCCCGACAGATCTACAGCTACTCTTCTCCCCCAAAGACTCCGACCATCAAGAAGTAGCCGGTAAATTCAAACAGCTCGGTCTCCAGATGTTGCAAGAGGCGATCAAGAAAGCGACTCCCAACCAGTATCTCGGCGTTACAACTGACCTACTGAATAAGTTGGCTTACGGACAGCAAGATATGTTGCTCGGCAAGGTCACCGACGATATCGGGGCCAAAAAGATTGCTGCCGACTCTGGGATAAAGGTTGAAGATTCTAAGAAGATCACTAGCGGCAAAGATAGCCCCTTGGCCAGCCAGATCGCCAAGTACATTAACGACGAGTTTCGTCTCTCGGGCAACGGCGCGGTAAATGCCGAGGAAACCAACGGCGTTCTAAAAGGTAGCAACTTCAAGGTTTTCGAGCGCCTCGGCGGAGCGCAGATCGACAAAGCGTTGGATTTCAACTCTGGTACCAGCTTCGAGATCATTAGCGGCAAGAAGGATCTTGGCGATGGCTTGAAAGAAGCCTTTGCTCGCTCGATCGGCTCAATTGTGGGTATTGATCGTGACTACCCATTGGACTTGAACGGTAACTTACAGCGCAACTACGGCACAGCCATCATTGAGTCCCGACTCGGTTTAACGAAGGGTCGGCTGAGCAGTATGAGTAGTGAAGAGAAAGTAACGTTTTTTGGCGGCAACAAAGATTCCTGGCAGTATAGCGATGTGCGCCTCGGTCTACCTGCCGGCAGCTCGCAAGCGTTCTTTGAAGGTAAAATCACCGCCGACCAGCTAGCCGACAAGGCGGCCAACAACAACATCAAAGAAATCGCCGTCGATCAAATTTGGAATTTTTTCGATACTTCCGGTAAGTACAAAGTTGGCGACAGCGACGCCAAGGAGATTATTGAAACATTTAGTGACTGGTCGGCGAAAGAGCCGGCAGACCGCGACAAAGCGATTGCTCTAGCGCTGAAGATCGCCGGACGAAGCTTCGACCAAAAAGCCTCCTTTGCGATTGACTTTGTACGTGGCATTTCCGACGGCGGCCAAGACGAACAGAATACTAAACGAGTGATCAAAGAGGGCGTTCGGTTACTTTTCGAGGCGATGGGGATTAACGAGAAGTTCGGAGGCTCTCAGTCGCCAGACAAAATGGCCGAACTTTTGCTGAAAACCTACCAAGACACTTCCTTTAATCCAGCCGGTTCGAGCGGTAACCCCGAGATCGGCGGAATTCCCCAAGGACGACTGGAAGATTTCATCAGTAAAGCCACCGGCATCCCGAAAGAGTTCATGCCTGATATACGGGCTTTTATCGGTGGCGATTACCGCTTAGCTATCAACCACTGGTCTGGAGCGATGTGGACCGATTTTGCCAATAGGTTCCTGCCTGAAGACAACGTTCTTAAATACGAAGATATTCGCAACTCAGTTATTATGGACAACCAGACGTTGATCGATCAGGAAGCGTTCCGCCTTTATACTGTTGCCCAGGAAGAGCTTGGCGCCACCTATAACCTAGAAAACTTCAACCTTCTCAGCTACGACCAGCAGCAAGAGTTCCGCGCCCAAGCGCGTAAGCAACTGATGCAGCGCTTTGACGCCGAAGCCCGTTACAAGATTTCTGATGCCTTTTTGAATCAGTCGCTATACGACAAAAAGATCGTTGTGCCGAAAGATTTCTCCAAGATTATGTTTACCGGCACCGACAAACAGCGCGGCGAGCTTCTAACCGATTTCGCCATTGCCAATCTTGATGTAGCCCTAACCGAAGTCATACCTGGGTACAAGGCAGGGACATTGCAGTTGATGTTCGATGGCGACCTAACGGATACCGAGAAAAAGGCGATATTACTGAACCAAATATACAGCTACGGCGCCCAGCTGGCCGGATCGTCATTCAACAGTATCACTGGGCTCGGTGAGGACTTTTTGGGAGACTTTGCGACATTTGTGGTCTCTGGTGGAAAGAGCAACTTCTACACTGACCCGAAGTACGAGTCGATGTGGAGCTCTCTGGACGGTTGGCTGACGAGTAATATAGGGATCGACGGTCTGCCAGTGGGAATATCGAAGTCAATTTACCTGGCGTTTAACGGTAAGTTTGATGCTGGTCGCAGCCTCAAAGGGGCGAACGGACAGATCATCGTACCGTCACTCAATAGCCTCGGGCGAGACTTTCTAACTAACCGCGTTACCCAGTGGGCCGACGACGCTCTGGGAATGCCGGCTGGCACCGTCTATCAGTTGTACCAAGCAACAGTTGCTGTTATCCGGGCCTCCGAAGCGCTTTCGGCAATTCAGGCCGCGGCACCGGCGCTCAACTTAGTTGGTGTCTCCGCCGACCAGCTCACCGCCGCCGCTCGGGGTAATCTGCAGGCCGCCCAGAATCAACTCGTTTACCTTGCTATCACCACCGCTTTGAATGCCTGCGCCGCTTGCCAGGAGTTCTTCGGTTCAGTCGATCAGGCACTCGCCGCTCCCCCGGGTTTCACCAACGCCGCCGTCGCCGGTGCGATCGCCAACTCGCTTGGTATGGGCCCGATCGGGCTCTACATTGCCGCCGCAATATACTTGTTTGGCGTTTACGACGTTGACTACCGCTGTCCGGTGCCGCCGAACGAGCGCTACGCCTACACCCAGTTCGACGAAAAGCCAGACCAAATCGTCTACAAGTGGGGTAGCTACTACAACGACCCCGCAGTTACGGTGAAGTCTAACCCCAAACTAGGGAACAAATACTTGGGTAAATTTGACGAAAACCCGTTTGATTGGGACAACAGTGTGCCGTTTAGCGACGGGAACGATTCCAACCTCTGGATGTACTGGTCGCGCTATTTCACTGGACGATTGCTTGAAGCAACGCTGGCCTATACCGCCGGTAAGGATAGTCGTGATAAACCAAACCAGATAATTACTTTTCGCCAGGCTAATGTGGAGTTCTTCGGCACTACCGCCGCGGCCGCTTTTGGTAGCAAAGGAAAAGATAACGAACGCGTGGGGCTTGGATTCTCGCAGAAGTCGACTAAAACCACCGATTGGGTTCACATTGGGTTTGGAGGGTACTTCTAGATGCGGCGCGGAGGGGCCTTGTGGCTAATTGTCATCGTTATATTTATCGTCCTGACGCTGGTGGCAGTGGTCCTGCCGTTTGCGGCTTTTGTCGGCATTGGCGCCAGCGGCCCCATTGCGCAAGCAACTGGCGCAGGCGGTAGCGGGCTAGGATGTTTTGTTGCCGACCAGGAATTCTCTAATATATCTGTCGCTAACAATCCCGACGAAATCGTCGTCAAACTGGGCGCTAAGTATCCCGCCGCGAAACTGAACGCCGCTTATATTAAACAAGTCCTCGAGAGAGGTAAGAAGGAAGGACTCAACCCCCTTATACCGCTGGCTATTTGGAACGGCGAACAGAACTTCAAGAACCCCGAGAAGGCTTTTGGATACGGCTATCGTGACTCCGGAACCGACAAAGGAGTATCAAATTGGGACGCGCAGTTGAACGGCGTTTACCGCTCGACCCGTTTGGCGACGCAGTCTCAGGACCCTTACGACAGCCCTTCCGGAACAAATTCATTCACTCGACTTTTCTACCACTACACTACGGCCATGAAAGTAATCTACGAGAACAGCGGTAACTCTTGGGACGAGGAAGCCACCTATAAGGACGGTAGTAAGCCTCTAAAGAATCGCCTTGCCGTAATTCGCTTGCTCGCTCCCAGCCAAGTTACCTGTCAATCCGTACTGGTCTCTGGTGTGAGCTCCGGGCAAGGGAACGACGGCGTGCCGCTTTTCAAGCAAGGTGATTACAAAAACATCGATTACGCCCCTGGCAATAGTATCGCCGCATCCGGCTGTTGCACAACTGCTGCTGCGATGATTCTGCGATTTTATGGCAAGCTCGACGCCGATCCAATCTCAATCTCGAAATTCTCCTACCAAAATGGAGCCTATGTAGCAGGTAAGGGGACAGATCACGCCAAGTTAGTGCCACTGCTGGCTAAAAAATACAGCCTGAACTACGAAGTTCTGGGAAACGACTGGAGCAGAGCGCTAACTCACCTCACTAACAACCATCCGCTCTTAGCGGCAGGGAAGGGCGCCCTACCGTACACTTCAGGCGGTCACTGCATCGTGATAACTGGGTATAACGCCAAAACCGGCGAGCTCCGTATTAATAACCCGGCCAAAGGTGACGGACCGTATCCGTTAAGCCAAATTAAGTCCGAGACACATGCGCTATACTTTTTGGGACGATGAGTAAGAAACTAATATTTGTCATTGGTGGGCTGGTAGCCATTGGGGCACTGCTGTTTGCTTGGTTCTCTCAACGTGGCACCCTAGAGGTTGTCCTCGGCCAAGAAAGTAAGATCAAAAATGGTGTTGAGTTCAGCCTGAGTAATGACAAATTCCGTCAAACTCGCACTCTTCCCGCCACCTTAAAAATGTCACCAGGAAAATACACCTTGTACGCCTACGGTAAAGACAGTGACGTCTTTCGTCGCGAGTTTTCGATAGTCGCCGGCGATAAAACATCGATCGAAGTACTATTGGGGAACAACCCCAACCAAGCCCTAATAGACTCGACGACCGATTTTAATAACGCCGAGAGTATCCCGTACTACACACTCTTCCCTTATGATGGTGGGGATTTTGCAATTGAAGCAACTCCAGACTTTGGTGACAAGCGCATTTCGAAAATAACCATTACCGTGTTTCACCGCTTCGCTCCACCAAGTGATGCAGAGATGTACACCTCCGAGCGTGATATTGGCGTTAAGGCCGCTAAGAAGTGGCTACAAAAAAACCAGGTGCCTTCGAGCATCCCAATCGAGATCATCGACAACTAGCCTCGACCGCGCTCAACCGAAATCCGCAGCTTTCTTGGTGAAGTTTTACCGCCCACAACCAATCCGACAATTGCGTAAATTTTTGGCTTTAGAAGGCTCAGTTTGAACGCCCCCTGCTCAGACTCGCAGTTAATCACAATATCCTTGGGCCGAATAACAACTCTTACCTTTAAGCCAAACTTCTCAAGTATTTTGGTTTGAATTTGCTGCGCTTGATAGATGCGCTTCAGCGGCCCTGAGTCTGGTTGGTGCAAGATACTCTTTAGAGACTCAAGCATTACGGCTCGGATTATTTAAGTTAATTAGGTCGTACCCCTTAAGAGCTGTCTGCTCTACTTTGGTTAGAATCACTTGAAAACCGGGGTTAAAGAGCCCCAACGCCGCTTGGCCGTTCTTTTCGTCTAGCTCGGAGAACAGATCATCCAGCAGTACGAGCGGTTCGCGACCAAGTGAGCTAGCAACAAAGTCCGCCTCCGCCGCCTTCAAAGCCAACACCAGCAGCCTGGCCTGACCGCGCGAGCTGAATCGGCGCGCCGGCCGATCGTTGAAGTAAAAAATAACCTCGTCACGATGCGGTCCGAACAGATTCTGGCTAGCTTTTATCTCCTGTTCTTGTAGCGCCGCTATATCTTCGTCACTGAAGTCGTACTTCAACCCAAAAGATCCCGGAATTATCTTGTGCTTCTCAGTAAGCCACTCCCCGATAAAAGTCGTCAGCTCGCTGCGCTTTTCTCTAACTGTTCCCGTTAATCGCACCAGCAGTTCGTTCCATGGCCCAAGCTCGTCTCGCCCAGCCCGGCCGATTTTGATGGAAAAAAGTAGTGCCGATCTCTCGCGCAGTACTTTTTGCAGTTCAAGGTAGTCGTAACGAAACTGCTTATCTATTTGAAAGAGGACGCCGTCAAGATAGCGGCGGCGGCGCTCCGGCGCTCCGAGCACGATATCTAAATCACTAGGGAGAAACAGAACTGTTGGCAGGGTACCAATAAAGTCCAGCCATTCGGTTCGGTTACCATTTACAGCCAGGTGTCGTTCGTTTACTTGGGCCCCAGGGAACGGAGAGCCAAAGAAAAGTTCGACCTCCGTCTCTTTACCATCTTGCTGGATAGTCGCTGAAAGCCGAAAACTGTCTCGCTCAAACATAACAGCTTCCGAAAAAGACACCCCATGCAAACTCTTACCAATAGATAACAGGCGGATCGCTTCCAGCAGGCTGGTCTTGCCGCTACCGTTATCGCCCGAAACAACAGTTTTCTTACCTAATCCATACTCGGCCTCGGTAAAGTTGCGAAATCGCTCTAGGCGCAATTTCTGCAGCATCTAGTCGCTGCGTAACGGCATCAACAAGTAAAGCATCTTCTCCCCACCTGTCGGACGAACAACTATCGGGCTCTTAGCGTCATTTAGGCCGATCTGGACGTCCCCAGAGAGAACCGCCAGGGCATCGATTAGATACTGGGCATTAATCGAAACTATTACCTCGCTCTCAACTTTCTCCGTTAACGGAATTTCGTTAGTGTTCTCCCCTAATTGAGTTGAAACTGCTGTGATTGTTATCTTGTTATCTTTAAAAAGAATCTTTGTGCTGTAGGCCGAGTCGCGCGAGAAGAGGCTTGCCATACGAAGCCCTTGAAGTAACGAGCTCGAGGCAACGGTTAGGGTGGTGGGGGTTTTCTTGGGGATAATCGCCTCATAAGCTGGGTAGCTACCATCAAGAACTCTGCTCGTTAGACGAGTATCGCCAACAACAAACTTTACCTGATTGGTGGAGGCAGACATTGTAATCGTGTCAGACCCGTCCAGTTTAGAGAGCTCCGCCATCGTTCGGCGAGGAAGGATGAAATCACCCTCAGTCTCTTGATTTAGAGCAATCTCGCAGCTGGCCAGACGATAGCCATCCGTACCGACAACGACCAGGTTCTTACCCTTGAATCGCCAGAGTAAACTGTTCAAAATCGGTCGGGAATCGTCCTGAGCGCTGGCGATAATGCAGCGGCTAATTGCCTCCACGATTTTACTAGTCGGAAGCTCGACAGAACTCTCCCCTTTTGCCTGGGGAACGCTCGGATACTCCTCGGCTGGTAATCCTTTTATCTGAGCTTTGTGGTTCAGGGAGGATATCTTTAATGTGGTGTCGTCACCCTCTATAAGGATCTCTTTATCGGCATTACTTTGTAAATAATCCCCAAAAAGACGAGCTGGGACGGTGAGCTTTCCAACTTCTTCTCCGTCACCAACAACCTCAGTTTCTATGGTTTGTTCTAAGTTTGTGGCTTGAACCACCAATTTGGTCTTACTGGCAATCAGCAGGATATTTTGAAGTATCGGTAATGTTGACCGATTGGAGGTTAGTCGTCCGGCAATGCCAACTGCCTTAGCTAAGTTTTCGCGCGTGGTTCTAAATTTCATTTTGTGTCTTAGTGGGTTGGTGAATATATATTTTATTTAGTTTACCTAAACAGTATTTGTAATTAGCGTTGGGGATTTGTGGGTTGTATGGTTTCATCTCTGTGTAGAAAAACTTACATCCTGTGGAAAAGTTGTGCAAATCCTGTGGAGTACCAAACGAACCAGTTGTACCGACAGTACTTACTTTTTGCGTCCCCTTCTGGTTGGTAGTTTTCCACATGATATCCACTTTAGTCATGAAGGGAATTAATAATTATCTTAACATCATTCTCAGTATCTGGGTCGTTCTTCATCTGTGCCTCAATCTTTCGCGAGCCGTGCATTATGGTAGTGTGGTCCCGGCCGCCGAGCTGATCGCCAATTTGGGGGAACGACTGGTCTAGAACTTCACGCAGTAGATACATGACGATCTGCCGCGGGTAAACCAGCTCTTGATGACGTTTTTTACCCAAGATATCACTTGGCTCTATCTCGAAATGGTTGGCGACACAACGAATAACTTTTTTGGCGGTGAGGTTACTCTTGTTGGCTCGACTAAGGTCTTTAACTGTAACGCGAGCAAGCTCCAAATTTAGGGGGATTTTCTCAAGTTGAGAACGAGCGGTAAGTTTCGTTAGGGCTCCTTCCAGCTCGCGGACGTTATTAGTTATTTGGTTGGCAACGTAATCTATGACCTCATCGGGGATGTTAACCCCCATTTGTTCGGCTTTTTCCCGTAGGATTGCCGAGCGGGTTTCGAAATTGGGCGACTGGATATCGGCGATCATTCCCCACCCGAAGCGCGATATCAGCCGCTCCTCTAAGTTGGACATCTCTTTGGGGAGTCGGTCGGCGGTAAGAATAATCTGACGGTTGGACTGGTGAAGGGTGTTGAAGGTGTGGAAAAACTCCTCTTGGGTCCCCTCTTTGTTGGCCAGAAATTGGATGTCGTCAACCAGGAAGACGTCAACGGTGCGGTAGCGGTTCTTGAATTGGTTGATGGTCTTGCTCTGTAAGGCATTAATGAACTCCCCAGTGAAAGCCTCGCATGAGGTGTAGATAATCTTTTTCTTGGGGTGGATGTGGTAAATCGCGTTGGCAACCGCTTGCATTAAGTGGGTTTTCCCCAGCCCCACCCCACCGTAGATAAACAGCGGGTTATAGGCGCTGCCGGGTTTTTCGGCGACGGCTTGGGCGGCGGCAAAAGCCAGGCGATTATTATTCCCCACCACGAATGTGTCGAAGGTGTATTTCTGGTTGAACTGCGGCGGTTCTCGCGGTGGCTGTTTTGCTTTGTCGTCGCGATCTTCAACAACCTGAAGTAACGGTAGCTCGTCGACGTCAACGGCTTTCGTGGCTGAGACCACAAGACGCAGTTCAGTATCGGCTCCAAAATGGTCGCTCAGGATTTTGGTAATACTCTTCGCGGCGTTCGCTTCAACCCAACTCTTTGTGTACAGGTTGGGCACGGCCAGAGTAACGGTATTATCAATCCGCTCCACAAAACGAACCGGTTTTAACCAGGTATCGAAGTTCGGCCGACTCACGGTCGATTTAAGTTGTTGTAAAATGTCTTGCCAAATTGCTTCGCTCATTAATCTTATTTTAGGTTCAACCGCATGGAATGTACTAGAGTTTTCCACAGAGGGCAACTACTGCCCAAGGAACTGGCAACTAGGAACCTGGAACTGGTCGGCCACTTATACACACCCTCTAGCCCCTAGTCCCCAGCTCCTAGTGCCCTTCAGTTAAATCTGTTACAATAGTCAGTAACAATGGTGAAGAGAACTTACCAAGGCAATAAACGACATCGCGCTAAAACCCACGGCTTTTTGGTGCGCAGCAGAACTTCTGGCGGGTTACGCGTGCTTAAGGCGCGTCGCCGCCGAGGCCGGGCGATACTGGCACTGTAATGCTGCCGCGGATCAACCGCCTCAAACGTCAGGAAGATTTTAAAGCAGTTCGCTTATCCGGCCGCAAAGCCAAGGCGGGTCGTTTACTGGTGAATTTCCTGCCGCAACAAGTAGGTTCCGTGAGCCGCGGCGCTGTCGTCATTTCTTCCAAAGCCGTCAGTGGCTCGGTCGAGCGCAACCGGATTCGTCGCCTAATGGCCAAGTTGATGCGTCAACAGTTTGATAATTGGGCTACTCGCTCGGCGGGTGATATGGTGGTAGTGTTACTTGGGAGTGCTGATGTTTCTTCGTCTGAAGAACTCACAGCCGATTTCAACAAATGCTTAGAAAAACTATCGTTAAATTAATCGAGCTTTATCAAGTTAGTGTCTCACCCGACCATAGCGCCCTGGGTCGCCGTTTGATGGGTGGCGCTTGTCGCTACCAACCAACGTGCTCCGAGTACACCAAGGTAGCAGTAGGACGGTTCGGGATAAAACGAGGGTTGGGCATGGGCCTGAAAAGGATCTCCCGCTGTCACCCCTTCACCACGGGAGGGTACGACCCAGTACCCGCAGTAATAACCGAATCCCGATAAATGATAAAGTTTGAAAATTGTAAAACTGTAAATTATTTGGAAATTGGAAACTGTAAATTGAAAATTGCTGAAAAACGATGAAAGAGTTTTTCAGGATTATTCTCTACAAACCGCTCTTCAACCTATTGATGTTTTTCGCGTGGATAGTGCCGGGACACAGTATGGGGTGGGCGATTATTATGCTGACGATCCTAGTGAATGTGGTGCTCTGGGTTCCCAAGAGCAAATCGCTGAGAATGCCGATGTTGCAGGCCCAATACCGTGACGAGATAAAAGCTCTCCAGGATAAGTATAAAGACGACCGCAACACTCAAGCTAAGATGCTGATGGCCTTTTACAAAGAAAAAGGCATCAACCCGATGGCTGGCTGTCTGCCACTTTTGATCCAACTACCAATACTCTTTATTCTATACAAAGTCTTTATGGTTGGCCTTAATACGGTACGACCCGACTTAATTTATTCGTTCACGCCGCACTTAAACACAATCAACACCCTCTTTTTTGGCATCGATCTCGCCAAACCAGAAAAAATCTTCTTACCCATAATTGCGGCCGCCCTTCAGTTCGGGCAGTCGTACTACCAGATGAAATTAACTCCACCGTCGGGCGACAAGAAAGACGTCTCGGCGATGATGAGCAAACAGATGATGTATATGTTGCCGGCCATCACTCTCTTCTTTGGTATGACGCTACCGGCGGGGCTGATGCTTTACTGGGGCACCTCGACCGGTCTGTCGTGGTTGCAGCAAGTGCAGATCGCTAGAACTTTCAAAGCCAAGCCCAAAACCCAAGTAACTGTGCGAACCCGCCGACGTTAAAACTTTGGCGGGCGGCCCACCCACCTCACCTGGCACTGGCGGGCAGGCGAAAAAGAGGTGACTGCGCGCCCGGCCAACAAAGGCCCGAACAGACGGTATCAGATAGGGCGCTTGGTCTAGACTAGACGCCTAATTACCCTATAGTCGCTGGTAAGCGACAACCGCGACGTACCCTTGGGACTTTTCTCGTCGTGTATAGTCGCCGGTACGGCGACAACCGCGACGTTCCCTTGGGACTTCGTCCCGTCGTGTATAATTCGACTAGTCGCCTAACGGCTCTGGAGGTTGGAATGAAGTTTTTGCTTCAAACAGCGCGGCCGATCACGCTCGTCGCGTGGATTCCGCCATTCGTTGGTTGTCTGTTGGGTGGCAATTTGTCTTGGGCCACCTTAACAGCCTGTCTTGGAACGATGGTTGCCGTGGGGCTCATTAATACCCATAACAATCAAACCGATCGTCGGATTGATCGGCACAACCCATTGAAGGACACACTGGCAATGCAGCACCCCGTGCGAAACCACCAAGTCGTGACAGCGAGTGGTTCGATCCTGGCGCTGTTGCTACGCCAAATTGGATATAACTTTCTCCTGCTCTCGACCCTCTACTACGTGGGGGTGTTCTACAACTACTTTCTCGGGCGCGTGCCCGTCGTGAAACGCCTAGCGGTAGCGATAGTAGTCGCATCGACATCGTTCATCGCAGCCGACAGGCCTAACCTAGCCCTGTGGGTTTGGGCTAGCGCAGTTGGACTCTTCATCTACTGTCGAGAAGTTGGCAAAGATCGGGCAGATGCCCAGGAGGATACCATGGCTCGTTTCTTTCGAAAGGGTGCGCCAGCTGATTCCTGGTGCATCATCGCCCCGTTTATGGGCGGGCTAATCTACGCGACGACGACACTTGCTCTCGGGGTTTCGCTGACGTCGACCCATTTGGTCGTTAGTCTCGGTATTGCACTGACGATCTTCTCGTTTATGCAGATCCGGGCTCGCCACAATTGGTACCGAATGCGGTTTCCCCATCGCTTGATTGCAGGCCAGTCCGGCCTGACGCTGGCGCTCGCAGCCTTGATGCCGCCATTTGCGCAGGGGATCCTGCCGATTGTTGTCTTCAACCTGACAACAATCTACGTTCGTTCGTGCCTGACGACGCGAGCCAACGTAAGTTGGTGGGCCAACCTGCACGATGCCTACCTTTGGGCATCGCTGCTCTGGCTGGCGATGCTCGGACCAGGAGTGTTTTCTGTCTCGACATTCACGATCTCAGTCATTGTTCTGATCGCCGTGTTTGCCTGGGAATTCCAGCGAACGCAGCACTTAAGAACCGCTTAACCAGCGAGGCCGCTCGGATTTCCGAGCGGCCTCGTAACATTTTTGTCGAACCTTGGTTTCGAGTCGGACGGACTAACAAAACCGTCTGGGCCGTCACCACCTCCCACGGCTTAACCTGGATTTTTACTCTAAAGTTAGGTAAACTTTGTACCAGTACGGTCGGGTGCCATGGTGGGTTGGCAGAATGGTAATGCAGCGGTCTTGAAAACCGCCGGGCGTAAGCCCTTGTAGGTTCGAGCCCTACACCCACCGCACTTCGAGTCGCTGGGCTCCCTCAGTGTAAACTGAGGACAGGCGACCCGAACTACCCCGAGCGACCTGTCCTGAGCGGATTCGAAGGAAGTCGGGGGCGGTACATTACAGTCACATTTGCGCCCGTAGCTCAGTGGATACTCCCGAGTCATCCTTTGAGCTACTGGCACCAGCCAGTATTAGATGCCTACAGTTATGTATGTAGGCTTGGCGCCCGTAGCTCAGTGGATAGAGTATTTGCTTGCGGAGCAAAGGGTCGCTGGTTCGAGTCCAGCCGGGCGCGCAGATACTAAAAGTCCGAACCGCATTTATTCACTTTTCTCGAAGAAAATCGCTACTCTAAGCTTTTGGGAATCACGCAGATTAATAATCGCGTCGCACAATTAATTTTTTTGAACCTGTAATGGTTCGATTCCGGTTAGGTCGTTGTACGGGAAAACACTATTGACTGCCACTGTGATTTCTTATAGAATATGCGCATAACTGCGACAACCTCGCAGGGGAGGCAGAGATTGAAGTATCTCCTTTTCGCCCTTTTCGCCGTCTGTCTGATCGGCTGTGCCGATCCGATCCAAGAAGCAGTGGAACAAGACAACCGTGAGTTCCAGATACGAGACACTCAAAGAACTCGGGAATCGACCCAGATGCCGATCGCTCGATCCGCCAGCAACTACGTCTCCAAGACGATCAACGATAAACTGCTCCTTCTCGGAGAGGACGAGTGGCTGATCGTGGAAGTCCACATGCCAACCGCGGAGAATCGAATCTTCGTCCTCAGCAAAATTGACCCAGAAAGCAAGGTCCGTATAACTGAGGTTGTCGAATTCAAGGAGAAGGATTACGGCTGGGGAACCGGAATGATTGCTTGGGTCGGCGATATTGTCAGAAAAGCTCCTGTTTTACCCAATGATTTGATGGGGACAAATAGGAGCATGCCGAAGTGTGGCTACACTTTCTGACCTGGTGAATCGATTTGTCATCAGTGATCCACGTGGCGCCAACACGAAACCGTCGGAGAGATCTCTCCGACGGCTACTTTTTATCTTCATAAGCGTTCCCACCCTCAATTTAAGGAAGGGAGCGAAACTCTCGAAAAAGAATTAGGAAGAATCGAAGCTCAGAAGAAGAAATAGGATTGTCTTCAGCGTGGTTCGGACTTTCGTGTGCCGGCGCGCAAGAGTTTAGGTTTTAGCCGTGGGCAATGGTGATGGCCCAGACGGTTTTGGCGCCTTTGCGGCGCAGGAGTATTGCCGCTTCCCCCAGGGTGGCGCCGGTGGTGATGACGTCGTCAACGAGAAGAATATTTTCTGGAATCTCTTTCGTTCCGACGTAAGCGAAACATCCGTGCACGTTGGTGAGGCGCTTGGTTTTTGTTAGTTTCGCTTGGGCAGGAGTGTCATTTTTGCGCTTCAACAGGTTGGAAACTTCCTCACGGCCGGCAAACATTCTTTGTGACAGAACCTCGCTCTGGTTAAACCCACGCTTGGCTAAGCGTTTTTGATGAATTGGGATCGGCACGACCGTCCATTCCGAATGCGGCAGGCGTCGCAGATAATGCCGTCGAAAAGTATCAGCGTAAAAACTCAAGGCGTCAAAATGTCCGCCGTACTTGGCTTGCTGAACCAGGTCTTGAATTACCGGCTCGGCGTAGGAAAAAAGACTAACTACCCCGTCAAGCGGTACTCGCTCTTGGCACTTGGGGCAGATGCCATTATCGGCCGCCTTATCACAGATGACACAGCTTTCGGGACGGCTCGCGGTCAGTTCTCTGCGACAATCGTCACAGATCCAGCCGCTCTCTTGGCCACAGCCGAGGCAGTTAACGGGGGCAACGAGGTTTTTCAAAGCATTTCCTAGCTCGGTCATTGTCAACATTATGGCTTGACTGACCATATCATAACTCGCATAATAAACGCACTATGGCTAAGAAAGAAGAAATTCAGGAGGAGTGGGTTGACGAAGAAGAAGAGGGTCAGCTCGCCATCGACGCCTATCAAGACGAAGACAATATCTACATCAAGGCGCCGATTGCCGGAGTGAGCGTGGAAGATCTAGAGATTTCAATTACCGACGAAGTGGTGACGATTAAGGGCACGCGACGCAACGAAGGAGATTTGGCGCGCGAGAGTTACTTTGTTCAAGAGTGCTACTGGGGTTCGTTTATGCGCTCCTACATTCTGCCAGTATCGGTTGATGCGGCCAAGGCCGACGCCAGTTTGCGTAACGGCATTCTAACGATTCGCATTCCGAAACAAGAGAAGACCAAGACGAGAGTTCTTAAAGTTCAAGTAGATTAACGGCGAGGCCGTAGGGGCTTTATTACCCAGGAAACCGGGGGTTTTTTCGTGGGGGTGAACGAATATTATTCATACTACCTCTAAAGACGCAATTTTTTGCGAGGGTGAGGGGCTCGGAGTTGCGAAGGCCGCCCCTACACCCTCGCGCTCCCTACCCCGCCACGCTTCTCACAGAGGTATGGAGAAAAAGCTTCGGGGGTTCGCGACGAGCGTCGCTCCACCGTCCCGGCTAAACCACTCGCTTTTTCGGGCTATCAATATTCTGAAACCGGCGGCACGGACCTGCGCCTGCGTACTCTTGCCGGTTTTCGGTTATGAATATAAAAATCGCCCGGGAAGCGTGGAAGCTTCTTCGGGCATTGGCGGTGGTCGGAGCGGTCAGCCACCAAATCGAGTGGTAGTCACGCGGTAGCAGTCGATCAGCTCCCGTTTTCGATCCTCGGCGGGGACATTCAGTTCGATGCAGCGCATCCCGACAACAAGTAGGTGTTGGGCAACCACCGGGTTGAGAACCTTGTGGCCAGCCTGTTTTGTTCCGAGTATTAGATCGAGCTCGTCAAGATGGCCCTTGGTTAGGACCCGGTACGCCTCGCTCCAATCGACGATCTTCGATTCGGCAAGAAGGCGGTCTAGGGTCTTATAGTAGGCGCCGTCAGCCAGACGGTTGAGAATCTGCGACTCGACGGTATGAGCTCGCACTTCCTCATAAACCCACTCGTCCAACTCCTTGCTTGCGACTGACCCCAGCGCGTTACGCTGGTGCTGCAGGGCGTGAGATAGTTCGTGCCCAAGCAGCGAGGTGAACACTGCCGGTGGCCAATCGACCGCGGCAACGAAAACCACCTTACGGCTAGCGTCGTACCAGACGGCTGCGGGGTGAAGAGGTCCGTCCTCCTTTGGATAAAAGACGATCAGCACCTTTCCCCCGGGATAACTCAAGTCGTCCGAACTGATACCAACGCCCATCTTGGAGCTGATGACAACGCCGACGTTGAACTTCGAGAACGCCTTCGCGATCTCTTTGGTCTCGTCCGTTGTCGGGCCAAGACGGTTGAGCGCCTCAGTGATGTTGCGGCGCAACGGGTCGGTCAGCTTCTTGTTAGCCTGACTCTCCGGCACCTGACGCTCCAGCCACCAGGCGCTTTCGTTGTGACTCGCCATATACGCCCTGATCTCTGACTGGATCTGTGCGAAGTTGGCGGGTGGTTGGGGCGCCGCAAATGAAGGCGGTGACTTCACGGCGACGGGCTTGTTACCCGAGCAGCCGTAAAGACCGAGAACAAAAATGAAAAGAGCGATGAGATACCTCATGCGTATTCCTCCTCTGCGGTCGAGCCGCAGTTATGCGGAAATTCTACCCTAGATAACCGAGAAAGTCAATGGGAACGAGCTATTTTCTCCAAAAGTGCTCTAGGTTTCCGTATGTGTTAAAACACATACGGTGGCTTAGGGAATTCGGTATTTTAATAACCAAAAAGTGAGCGTTTTAGTCGGCTATCAATACCGAAGGCAGAGAGTTTGAACAGTGACACTTCCGGTTCAAACCTTGAGGCTTTCACCCCCCCCTAAGTTGGGAGGAGATGTTTTCCGAGGGGCGTCGCGGACGACGAGGCATCTAACCACCTCCCTTTCCCATGGTGCGAGAAGTTATCCTTGCGACCGTGCGGAGGGCGAAGCGGGCATGGTTTCCTGAGCTTGTCGAAGGAAGAGCGAGCCCGAGCCCGAAACCCAAATTCTCGCTGGGAATTTGGAGTTGGGTCGAAAGGGTAACTTGTCGCACCGCTCTCTCCCCAACTTGAATAAAAACTCTATTTGCGAGACGCTGAAGTCAACAAATGAAGAGGGGGCTGATAATTCTTGCTGGTTTGGGTGTACTCCTGATACTCGTCGTGGTATTTATGAACATTTTTGGCGGCAAGACGCCTGACAGCAAGTCGGCACTCAAGGTATGGCTGCCCTTCGACGAAGTAGCGACTTATAAAAAAATCTCTAAGGAGTTTCAGGCTAAGCATTCCAGCATCGATCTGGAGTTTAGATACATTGACGCCAAAGACGCCAAGGACTACGAGGCAACGGTTATCAATGCTATTGCTGATGGTGAGGGCCCAGACATCTGGTTGGCACGGTTCGATTGGATACCCAAGCACGCCGCCAAGTCTCTACCGGCCTCATCGGGCGGTCTTACTGATGCGGTAACCCAGCTCAAAGTTCTGGTTCAATCTAATATCGTCGACTTGAACACTTACAACGGCGAGCTCTACGGCGTGCCGCTGTTTGCCGATTCGCTGGCGATAATCTACAACAGCGATTTTTACCGTGAAAACAGTCAGAACTTTTCCCAGAAAAATCTAGCTTTCCTCGATCAGTACCCGAAAAGTTGGGCTGAGCTGAAGCGCAATGTTGGTCTAATCAGTTCCAACAGCGGCGCGACGATAAAGCGTTCAGGCTTAGCGATGGGAACAGTGAAAAATACACTTGCTCCCGCCGACGTTCTGACGGCCTTTTTGCTCCAGTCCAACTCGACGATTTTAAGCGAAGACGGCAAAGACGTGATATTCAATCTGGCGGCTTTCAAGAAAGGTAAACCAACATTCCCCACCGCTGAGGCGCTGTCGTTTTATACGAGCTTTGCCTCGCCAAAGGCGACTAACTATTCTTGGAACGCCGCAATGGGCGACCCAGTTGAGGCGTTCGTGGCCGGTAAGACGGGAGCCCTCATCGGTTACTACTCAACACTACAAGCAATACTTGATCAAGATCCGACTATCTGGCAAAAAATCATTGTAACTCCCATGGTTCAGAAAAATCCCAAGGCCGAGCGTATCGACTTCGTGATGGGCTGGACGCATTTAGTCAATCGCGACAGCACTGCTCCTGAGGCGGCCTGGCAGTACTTGAGTTATCTGGCGCAAGACACGGCGCAGTACGACTATGCAGAATCAACCGGTAGAATTGAAGTAGCCAAGCGCGATCGGGGCCTGGCGGAGCGCTCCGAGGCTAATATGTCGCGAGATGAGATATTTGGCGCTCAATTTGATACGGGTCAGTTGTTTATCAAACGGGAGTGGCAGTTGGTAGACGTTGTTCTGCAAGACGCCATTAACCAAGTGATTGTGAGCCATCGCACAGCCCAGAACGCCATCGATTCAGCCGCCAGCCGTTTCAAGGTTTTTCTGCAGGACGCTAGCGTGGGGCAGTAGAGATGCTGTTACCTATCGAGAGAGCGCTAGCTCAAGGAGGTCCCGCAACCACTGGCTCGAGTTTTAGCGATTATCTGTCAGTGCAAATCGGCCGGGCGATCACCCTGGCTGGGCTCTTGGCGGTGTTGATGATAGTTTACGGCACGTTCCGCTACGCCACTTCGGGCGGTGACGACACTAAAACCAAAGAAGCGAAAGACATAATCTTGGGTGCGGTTGTTGGATTTTCCTTGTTAGTTTTAATAAAGATCCTCGTGCCGCTGTTGGGGCTGGAATGACGAAACTTGTTAAGCTCTTTTTCGGGTTGGCTTTCAGTCTGACACTGGTATTTTATGCTGGCGGGGTTGCCTTAGCGGACAGTAAACTGGTTGGCTTTTCTCCAAATCCGCTTGAATTTGCCACCGACTCAGCCAACAAAGAGATAGTGACAGCCACCGTTTCGCCCGCACCGGCCTCGGCGCTGACGGTTAAATTAGTTGCTAATGGTAAGGTGACCCTTGGCAAGACGACGCTCTCTTTTAGCCCCACTGACACTACTGACACGTTCGGCGTTACCCCGGCTTCGGGGCTCAAGAGCGGCGACATCGTCATAATAACCGCCGAGGGGAAAATTGGCGCAGTAACTTACAAGGGAACGCTCGAGGCCGCGATCGGCGTGGTGGCACACCCTAACCCCAACGCTGGGAAAATAGATTGGAATAAAGTTCCCGGCACGACCATCACCGATCTGAATGTTTTCCTGAACAAAGCGATAACTGGCGCTCTTTGGGTGATCGCTCTGGTGGCTTTTGCCGGATTAATCGCCGCCGGATTCATGTATATAACCGCTGGCGGAGACGCGGCCAAGGCGGAGAAAGCCCGCAAGACGATTATCTGGTCGATTGTCGGGGTGATTCTGGCCTCAATTTCCTACACGTTACTTCTGACCGCGGCGCAATTTAGGGGCATCGATTACACTGCAATTCCCCAAGAAACAAGCGATAGCGGCTCGACCGCGGATGACGGTTCTGCAACGACAGGTTCGGGAGTCGGATTGACGGTTAGCGACACAGCGGGTACAAATTTTGCCGATGTTATTCCTCTCGACCAAACAACCCAGCTTTCATATCCGCTCGAGATTGTATTGAATAGTGCCCCAGCCGGTACGGTCACTGTCGAACTAATAACACAGGGTAATTTGCCGCTCACCCTTGCCGGTAGCAGTACGATGACGTTTGACGAAACCAGTTGGTCAACGCCGCAATCTTTTGGTGTTTCCTATGCTGGTGACGGTCAACCAGGTCAAGCGGGGCAGGTTCTGATCAAAGGCTCGGACGGCTCTCGCCAGACAATTCGATTCGAGGTGCCAAATGTTTAGTCGTCTTGCTCTTGGAGCAAAGCGCTACCTATTCGTGGCTATGTTGACTCTCTTGAGTCTGGCTCCGGCTTTGAGCTTTCCTGCCCCCGCTAGGGCCGCCGACCCGTTTCCGGTAGACTTTAGCCGCGTTGAGGTTAACAGCCAAAAGCAGGCCCAGTACCGGGCGGACATTTTCCAAATTTATTCAGATCTAAAGAGCCAGATTGGCAGTCTGGGCAAATCGCGTGTTATCAAGGCGTTTGTGTTCTATCCGTGGGATGTTCAAAAGATAAGCCCCAGTACCCAGGATGGATTTACGGCGGGCTACTTCCAACCGAGCACCGGTTATCTTGTGATAAATTCCGTCGAATTCGAAGAGACTGAGAGCGTGAGAACCGTAATTGCTCACGAGCTACTCCATTCATTCGTTCCCGCAAACAACGGCTACGGATACAGCGGGGCGGGAGGCAAGGGCTACGTTTACGAGGAGATGCTGGCGGACTATTTCTCGAAACTCCACATTGGCGCGAGCCTGGGCGAAACCTACGCTGGTGCCGTAGCATCGCTTGGCTACTCTCACCTGGCCAACCTCGTACCCCAAATACTAAACATCATCGGTTTAGCTGGGCAGAGTGATCCGGAAACAATACTGGAACGGGCTATATTTAGCAGCTCCAAGCTTGGGCTGATCGACCAAACTGTCGGCAAATACCTCACGGACAAAAACTTTTTGGCTAATCTCGGCGGCTTTCTCGACACAAGCCCCGCAAAAACCAATCTCACAGCGGCCAAGAAGTACCTCGACGAGGTAGAGAGAAAAATTCTTGCCACCAGCGCTAAATCGAGCTCTGTCCAGGTGCTGGTGAAGGGCCAGTTTAGCGCCGATTACGCCGACGTACTGACGATTCCGGAGAACGTGGAGGGTTTGTCGATTCCTCTGGAAGTTGCGTTGAGCGCCGCCCCTAGCAGCCCAGTTACGCTGACAGTGGCCGGGCGTGGGGCTCTGGTACTAACTTACACCGGTAGCGCTGATTTGGTCTTTGATTCAACTAATTTTGCCGACAGTAAATCTTTCAGAGTTTTCTACGACAAGGCGGCCAACAAGGAGGGGACGAGAGCAGAGATTAGTTTCTCTGGCCCCGGAGTGGATACAAAGACCGTGACGGTCGTCAAAGCCAGCGAGTTGAAAAGCGGCCCTGCCGGTGGGACGACCGGCGGAACTGGCGGCACGGCGGGTGGCACCACGGCGGCTGCTTCAGGAGTCGGCCCGTTTCTGGGCAAGCTCCTCCTGCCAGACTGTCTGCGCACCGGAGAAAAGGCTGTTAACGCCGAATTCGACACTTGCGTGCTCGACAGCGTGCGCCATTACATCGAGCTGTTACTTTTGCTGACGGCGTTAGGGGCGTTCGGTTATTTGCTTTACGGTGCCTTCTTATACGCTTCGGCCTTTGGCGATGAAGCGAAGGCGACGTTGGCCAAAAAGGTAATCACCGCGGCGCTAATCGGTGCGGCGCTCTCCACTCTGGCCTACTTGGCGATAATGTTACTGGCTCAAGGTCTCGGCGTCGAGGGCGGTCTACTCCGAACGCCTTGAAGGAAATCTTGACAACGGTCAGACGATAGTTTGTAGTGATAATATAAGGGAGGAAGAGATGAATTTATTAAGTAAGTTTGTAGGAGTGGCGCACGCGGAGACACAGTTTCGGGTAGATAACTTCAAGCTGTTCGATATGTTCAAGCCGAACAACGCCGAACAAGGTCTAAGCCAAATCATTACCAAGATTGTTGGATTTGCCATGCTGATTGCGGCACTGATCGCTTTCGGGTATCTGATAGTGGCTGGCTTCCAATATATGACAGCCGGCGGAGACGCTGCCAAAGCCCAAACAGCTCGTCAGGGAATTGTTAACGCCTTGGTTGGTATTATTATTGTCGTTATTGCTTACACCCTGCTTGCCTACGTCTCCTCTGTTACAAGACGCGGTAATTTCTAAACGACTAAGCAACCGAACGAACTTCTTCCTCGGTAGTTAGGCCTTGGGCAGCTTTTTCTAAGCCATCATCAAGAAGGGTTCTGTTGCCGAGTTTTTTAAACATCTCCTCGAATTCCGAGAGCGAAGCCTCTCTTTTGATTAGCTCGATTGTCTGGGCATCTGGCACAAAATGCTCGACGATTAGAAATCGGCCACGAAAGCCGGTCTGATAACAAACATCACAGCCCGTACCGCCGCAAGCGGCGCAAACCCGTCGGACCAATCTTTGGGCCACAACCAAGCTAATGGCGTCGGCCAACAGATACTTCGGGACGCCAATCTGTAGCAGTCGGGCAAACGAAGCAGCGGCAGAGTTGGTGTGAAGCGTCGAAAGCACCAAATGCCCCGTCAGTGCCGCATCAATAGCGATTTGGGCGGTCTCAACGTCCCGAATCTCGCCTACCATAATGACGTTCGGGTCTTGGCGTAAAACGGCCCGCAGGGCTTGAGGAAAATCAAAGCCGTCAGCAGGGTTCACTTGCACTTGCTCGATACCTTCGATGCGATACTCCACCGGGTCTTCGATAGTAACTATCTTCGAATCGGGTTTGTTCAGAAGCTGGAGCACGGCGTACAAGCTCGTTGTTTTGCCCGAGCCAGTTGGGCCGGTGAAAAGCACTAAGCCCTCTGGTCGTGAGACGGCGTCAAGGATTGCTTTCTGGGTGTCGGGCGAGACGTTAAGCTGGTCGAGCGAGAGAAAATTCTTAAATGTCAGCAGGCGCAGTTCGATGGTTTCGCCGTAAGCCGTCGGAACGGCGTTAACGCGAATATCAATGTGCTGCTCGCCGACTGTAAAGGTGAAACGGCCGTCTTGGGCGACTTTTTTGACGTCTAATTTTATGTGCGACAGGGTTTTGATACGGGACGCCAGCAGGTGGTAGGTTTTCTCAGGCAAGTCGATCACCTCGACCAACTTGCCGTCAATGCGAAACCTAATCGCCACAGCGGTCTCCCCTGGTTCGAAGTGAACATCGGTCGCGTCGAGCGAAAGCCCCCCGGAAAGAATTGTTTCCAGTAGTTCGGTGGTTGAAACTTTATCGATCGCGTCCTTCAAATCTTTCAGGGTGCTGATTCTGACGGCGAACTGCTCTTTGGTTTGAGCCTTAGCGGGCCCGGTAACGGCCGCAACCAGCTCGTCGTAGCGCGTTAAACTATACTCGGCAGAACTTTTTGAGCAAATAAACGGCTGGAAAGTTAGGGACAGCTTCGCTCCCAATTCGCCCATTGCCTCGGCTAAGCCTTGGGCAAACGGGTTGGGGCTGGCAACGCGAACGTTGTGGCCGATTTTCATAAACGAGACAATCCTGAACCGCTCCGCAACATCTCGGGGAATGATGGCGATAACTTCACCCACAAACGGAAAGTTCACCAAATTAACGTAAGGCAGCTCTCTGGAGGCGGCAAACTCTGACGTGTGAGCTTCCTCGCGAGCCCTGTCGTACGAGTGAACAACGTTGCGTAAATCTTGGGTCATTTAACTTATTGTAGCCGACTAGCTGATAGCGACCAACAGGAAGCTTTCTGTCGCGTGCGACTGACTTTTGAGTGATAATGAGGTAAGATTTAGGTCGTTATCAGGAGAGGTCGCATAGCTCGGTTGATGTGAGGCCGCAGGCCGAAGACAACCGGGATGGAAACTTGGAGAGGTCGCATAGCTCGGTTGATTTTGAGCCAGAGGCGAGAAACAACCGGAGTACAAATCGGAGAGGTCGCATAGCTCGGTTGATTGCGCCGGTTTCGAAAACCGGTATACCGCAAGGTATCGTGGGTTCAAATCCCACCCTCTCCGCAATGGATGTAGATAAATGCTACAGCGATTGGATTAAGTTGATCGCTGAGTCGAACGACAGTGACGAGCTGGTCACCCACTTTAGAGAACATGTCGGTGATCACTTTCACCATCATGACAACGAAGGTGAATTCGGTTTTAAAATATGGCTGACAGGGGTGGTCAACTTCCTTCGTGTATTTGAGCAGAAATTTACGGAAATAGAAAAAGCCGAACTACTTTTCCAGCTCTGTGTTTTCTACAAAGAAAAAGGTAAGGGCCCTAAACCGTCGTTCGATATTGATGTTTTTATGGAGAATTTTGATAGCAAAATAAAAGATTATTATCTTAAACGTAAATCAGCTAACAGAGACTAAGAGATAAGCGTTCGCCATCTATCCAATTGCTCTGGACCGGAACGTCCTACACTAGGAAAAGCCCCTCAGGGTTCGCTACTTACTCTGGCTCGTTTTTACGGCCAAATAGAACGCCGTTGACTCGAGGATATGATCAGATTTGGTTAGCTTGAGAATCAGCGAGATGAAACTCTTGGCCAATCTTGATAGCGGGCTCCGCTCCGCTATGGTGGTCGAGGTGATCTTTTTTACCTGGAACCCGCCGTACTTTAACTGCTCTTTCACCTGGCCCACTGAATACTCCGTAACGTGGTAACTCGACATAAATCCGACGCCCTTTCCACGGGCGATTCTTGCTAAATTGCTGAAACGATAGCGACTGGGGGTGGAGATAATTAGCAGTCCGCCTGGCTTGAGGACTCTACTTATGGCTTTGAGCATCGCTAGCGGATCTGGTACGTGCTCCCAGATGTTGTTGCAAATGGCAATATCTAGCGACTCGTCTTTGAACGGCAGCTGGTGCGCGTCAGCTACAAAGAAAGTAACGCCTTTGTATTTTTTATGTGCGTAGTCGATGGCCGAAGTCGAGTAGTCGAGTCCCAGAACCTCCATCTTGGGGAAATGTTTTTTAATTTCGGCTGTAATGTGGCCTTCGCCGCAGGCAATGTCCAAAAGCTTCAGACCCTTTCCCTGTACGCCCTTTAGCAAGTCCAGTGTGCAGTTGAAGCGGCGCCGGTGGAAATTGCTTGTCATATGATCACTTACCGCATAGGGATCCTCTGTGGCGTACTCGTCTGAGCCTACCAACTCGTCGGGATGAAGGAAAACGAGAAACTTATTAGGGTGCCAACTGCACGAGTATTTTTTATAGCCGCCCTTTTTCCATTCTTCCAGCGAGCAGGAGTCCTGCCCTAAGTTTATTGCTCTGCTTTTCGCTTCATCAAAGTATTCAATCATGAGTGCTTCCTCGATTATTGTTGGCCAGCAACGCTTAGCTTACTTTTATCACAATAAGCCCTACAGAGACACCCTGCCAAGCTCCGTTCTCTGTTTAACGCAAAAAGCCGACTGCGAAGAAGCGGCTTTTTAACGCAAAAAGCCGATTGTGAAACAACGGTTTTTTGTGACGCAAAAAGCCGATCACGAGGACCGGCATTTACGTTGTTACCTAAAGACAATGTCGGTAGGCAACAACTAAAAAAGACGAACAGAATGTCGTCTTTTTTAGTTGTTGATCTAAAGTGCAAATGACCCTTGCGGATCTTACCCAGTATCAATCTCGACGGTAAGAATGTCAAGGCGGCCGGTATTTAGAAACGTATGCTATATATAGCATACGGGAGCTTAGGTAGCTAAAAGTAAAAAATGTAGTTCCCCAATGTGTTAGCACCGGGGTAAAGAAATACCCCCGCTCCACTAGGAAACGGGGGTTGACGGACGAGCCGTCGAAATCGGAAGGGGTTAGCGCTTCTTGGACTTCTCCAAGTCGCGCGGGTCGGTGCCGGTCATCGCCTTGGTGAGGCGACAGAAGGCATCGTCAAGCTCGCGGGAGACGTTGTCTCCGCTATCTTGCGAGAAGCCGACTCGGCCTAGGTCGACCGAGAGGCCCTTTCTGCCGGTGTCTGCACCGAGGACATCGAAGATGCCGTTGTCGGCGCTCGAGAAGCCATCGGGGTCGGCAATCTCCACCGAAATTTCGGCAAAGTCCTTCTCCGAATAGGCAGATGCAAAGATCCCCTGAAAGAGGTTTTGCAGCCGACCCTGCATATCTTGGAATCCCCTGTATTGGGTCGCCGAAACATGCACAACTGAGCACCCTGCAACGTCGGGTTTCTCGCCTCTTTCAAGCAGGCGTCCGAGTCGGAGGTCACGACCCCAGTACTTCGCCTGGGTCTTGACCTTCTTGATGATCAGATCGTCGCTGTAGCCGCTGTTGTTGTCGTCGACCATGAAATACAGTCTGGAACCCGTCGGCAGCACGACTCGGCCCGTGTTGGCGTTGAGCTTGTCGTTAGCGCGGTTTAGGTCGCCATCGAGGCGACTATCGACCGCCTGGGCGACCAACGAGTTGGCCGCCTCGCCTACCAAGTTGGCGGCGAGGTCACGAAGCGACTGCGCCGGCGCAAGCGCCGACGCGATGACGAAAGTTAATCCGATAATCGTTTTCTTCATTTCCTTAGTTCCTTAACGATTTCGAGTGCGCCCTTCCGGGCGTTTTACCACCCGAAAGTTTCTGGGGCCACTTTACCAGATAAACCGAGAAATGTCAAGGGATTCGGGTGTAATTATTGACCACGGATAGTTTAGCTCTCGTATATATTATAATATATGAGGGAGCTAGATCATGAGTGACCGAGAACACTGTATATGGTATAATTCTTTAGATTCACCTGTGTGAAATGGAGAGGTCGCATAGTGGGCCGGAAGCGAGGGAACGCAGCTTTCGGCGGGAAATGAAAGATTTCCCCGGCGGCCACGTATGCCCAGTTTTTTGCTCGAGGACGATAGGCCGAGCTAGAATGTTGAAAACATGGAGAGGTCGCATAGTGGCCGAGTGCAGCTCACTGCTAATGAGTTGAACCCGTAAGGGTTCCCAGGGTTCGAATCCCTGCCTCTCCGCCGTCGCCTCGCTGAAGCTCGGCTTTGGCGGACAAGTCCGCTAAGCTGGGCGTAAGCGGGACAAATGAAATATGTATATCTACTGAAGTGCTCTGACAAGCGCACGTATATCGGCTGTACCGGCGATTTGAAAAGTCGACTCGACAGGCACATGAAGGGGCATGTGCCCGCAACTAAACCAAGACGGCCAGTGACTTTGGTTGGATATTTTGCCCTTGTAAGCGAGGTAAGGGCGTTCGAGTTTGGGAAGTATCTAAAGACTGGTTCCGGCCGGGCGTTCTTGAGCAAACGAGTTCTGGGTTGAGTCCCAGCCTCTTGCTCGTTTTTTTGCTAGACTGAAGCTATGGTCAAACACCACGAAGAGAAAAAAGCAGCGTCCTCTACCAAGAGAACAGATCTGGTGTTTGAAGGGCCGGAGTTTGTTCACTACGCCAAGGACCATCTCTGGTACATCGGCATCGTCTTGCTGGCGGCTGGTTTCTTCTTTTTGGCCCTGAAGTATCAGGATTACCTTACTGCCCTGGTTGTCTTGGCGGCTACCGTTGCCATCTTCCGGTTGGCCAACCTGAAACCGAAATCACGAACGGTGCGAGTTGGCGAGCGAGGCGTGACCTGGGGCGACCAGGTACTTCCCTATCATCAGCTCAAGGCCTTCTGGTTGTCGGAGAACGATGGCCACGCTGTTGTATACCTGGAACGCCTGAATTTTGCCCCAACAATTCAATTCACGCTACCCGAGGGGAAGGGCAGGACCGTTCTTGAGGTGCTCTCGGCCGAGCTACCGTATCACGAGCATCGCGGCGAACCGCTGAGTGACCGCTTAGGTCGGCTACTTCGCCTGTAAGTTCCAGGTTCTCCATTGCTTGGAGAGGCCCTTTACGCTAGTTTGGAAAATAGGGTTACTATGCGAAAATTATTGATCAGTATCGTTATAATCAGTCTACTAACCATCTCGCTTAACATTCCCGAGCGGGCGCTAGCTTTTGATACCAGCTCGGACAACTACCTTCGGGGCAAATACTACAATAACCTGGTTGGTGACGCTGATTTTATTGACGTTAACAGTATGACCGTCAGCCAGATCCAGGCCTTTCTAGTGAGCAAAGGCAGCTATCTCGCCCGTGCTCCTTCGAGCAAGCTTGGCTCGGGTGCCGGCGGCCGCAAGGCTTCTAGGATAATTTGGGACGCCTCACACGGTTATCGCGAAGCTTCGGGTACGTCCCGGGGCATAACGGTAACAAACACCGTCAGCCCGATGGTCCTGCTAGTGACGCTCCAAAAAGAGCAGAGCCTAATTACTCGAACTACCTACGATTCGTGGGCGATGACCGCCTCCATGGGTTACGGCTGCCCCGATTCCGGCGGCTGCGACCCGACCTACAGAGGTTTCACAAATCAGGTTGAATGGGCGGCCTGGCAGATGCGCTGGAACTACGAGGCTTCCGGCAAGAATGAAGCTTGGTGGGACAGTAATTACCCGAACGGCTACCAGTACTTTGTGGGAAATACGGGCTCGTTTGGTTGGGGTAGCACCTACTACAACGTTATTTTCCGCAACAAATCGACTGGCTCGCTGTATCGCTACACGCCGCACGTCGGGTACGGCAACTTCAACTTCTGGCGTTTAATGATTGATTGGTTCGACATCTCCCCGGTAACGCTAGGCGGCACAGTTCACTCAAGCGACGACCACGTGACCATCAGCGACACTACCTACCGCAACTTGGTAAAAATCAGCGGCTCCAAAGCTTCTAACTCGTTCGCTTACTACGGCAGTACTCTCCTTGCCGGCTCGGGCAAGACGTCGTGGACTATCAGGTTTTCCCCGCAGGTTAGAAAACAGACTTACTACATCACCTACAAGAGTAGCGGCGGTACGACATTGGGAAGGAAAAAGATCATCATCGATCGGCGCAAAGTGGGCGATGTAAACGGCGACGGTACCGTTGATTTGCTTGACGTCTCGCTGATGAGTGACGCTTGGGGCAAAGTCGTTCGAGACGATGCCTCGTTGAATCTGAATCCAGAGGGCGATAGCGTGGTTGACTTGCTCGACATTTCATTGATGGCCAACAGCTATGAAGGCTAATAGCGAAAGGTTACAATTTGGGGTAATGCGACGCTTTTTGCTCTTGGTAGCGATCTCTATTCTCAGTTTGACCCTGAACTTTTCTTGGCTGACTCACGCCTTGGCTGCCGGCTCGATCGGTGCCTACGGCGGCGGCAACTTTGTGACCGGTGAAACTTTCACAATTTCTGTGGTTGCGGGCGGTGCGACCTTTGATTCACTGCAAGGGGCTATCTCGGTTTCCGGTGTGGCTGATATCGTCGGATTCTCTGCCGGCGGTGCCACCTGGCTCCCAGGCAAATCTCCCAGTAACGGCGGCCAGTTTGTCGGCCTAACCAGTGCCACTAGTAGCTTAACCGTGGCGACGATAACACTAAGCTCGAGCGCTGTCGGCTCGGGAGCCGTCTCGGTTTCCGGTGTCCGTTTAGCTTATTCGGGTGACGAAGTTGGTACTGGCGGTGGGACTGCCTATTACAACATCTCACGCGCCCCCACTCCTCCCGGCACGGTGGTCGTCTCTTCCTCAACACATCCAAACCAGAATAAGTTTTACGGCCGAACAACTGTTCAGCTCGCTTGGAAAGCTCCAGCAAACGGCGCTGATGGCTACGCGGTGGTGTTCGACAAGAAAAAAACAACGGTGCCTGTCACGAAGATCACCACAACCAAGAGAACGGTAACGTATACAAAAGTAGAGCTGGGCACACACTACTTCCACATTCGCTCAACAAACGCTGACGGTTGGGGGCCGACGACCACTTTCCGAGTTAACGTCAAAGAGCAGCTCAATGATAATCTGGCTGTGCCGATAATCACGGGCCTTGAGAAACTGCCGGCGTTTGCAACCAATGTCGAGAACGGCACGGTCAGCGGGTTCAAAATGTTTGGCAATCAACCAGTGCTTACTGGCTACGAGCTTGAGCTGGCTTTCGACCCAGAAGGTAGGATTCCAGAGAAGCAGAAAACCTCCGTTTTGGTTGCCGCCGATGGTAGCTGGGAAATAGTATTCAACTCGCAGATACCAAGTGGGTTCTATGAAGTCACGGCTGTCGCCAAGAAGATCACGACGATCACCCCGCAGTCCGAGCCGCTTAATATCGAGCTCTCGGTTGCCAACGGTGGCGAGGCCAAAGTAATTAGCGCGGACGATTTGCCAAAGCCTGACCTGACAGTAACAGTGGCGGGAGTGACGTTTGCAACCAAACAACAGCTGTGGAAAGTTGTTGTCGCGGGGGCGGTGGCGTTACTGATGATTGCGGTCCTGGGCTACGCGGCCTCAATTTATTTTCGGCGTTGGCAGCGCAGAAAAATCTCGAAAAACGACGACGATTCGCCCAAGCCGAGCAATCGCGCCACCTTACGTTAAGCCACCAACAGATTGAATTAAAGAGTGTAAGGCAGCATACTTAGGGAAGATGTCTCCTTGGGGTAAAGTTGCCAGCTCTGTTGCGATTCAATATTTCGGTCGGACGCTTGGCCTATTAGTCTCGTTGGCCTCGACAGCGATCCTTACCCGAACGCTTGGCGTCGCTCTTTACGGTGAATACACAACAGCTCTTGCCATCGCGGCGCTGGTTGTAACTTTTGCCGATCTCGGATTTTTCTGGTCCACAATCAAGAGCCTGAACGTTGAAGGTGATGCCAAGACCATCGCCAGCGAGATCTCGGGCATCCGTTTTGTCGTTGCCTCAATACTGACGGCCCTAATGCTGTTAATCGTTTGGCAAACGAGCTATCCGCTCGAGGTAAAGCAGGCGGTCAGCGTCTTGGGAATTTTTACGGTTTCTGGAGCGATGAACAACGTGCTGATCGCCGTTTTCCAGCAGAGCTACGCCATGGTGACGCCGACTGTGGCCGAGGCGGCCAGCCGTATTGTTAACCTCGGGCTGATAATGCTTGGCTATCTGCTAGGCAAGGACCTCATCTGGTTTATTAGCGCTGTTAGTATCGCCTCGGTAACGGGGTTACTTATCAACTGGGCGGTATTGAGCTGGCGTAACGGCGTCATCTGGCCGAAAATAATCGGTTTCTCCTGGAAAAAGTACTACCGTTCGGTGGCGGTTATCGGCGCGGTGATGCTCTTTAACGCGCTCTATCTGAAAGTGGACGTGATCGTCCTCTCTGCTCTTAAGAGCTCGGTTGACGTTGGTATTTACGGAGCAGCGCAAAGGGTGATAGAGGTTGCGATGGTGTTTCAATCACTGTTTCTCGCGGCAGCTTTCCCCTTATTTCTGGCCCGCTTTCGCGAAGGATCGGCTCAATTTTCTCGTACGGTCACGGAAAGCCTGATGGTGGTCTTGGCTTTCGGGCTGCCGGTTGCCCTGGTCCTAGCGTTGTTTAGTGGCGGTTTGATTAACTTCATTGCTGGTCGGGAGTTTCTAGAGACGACTACGCTCGTAATAAATGGTACAGCGATCACGGCGGCAACAGTCTTAGCGGTTTTGAGCGCTTACGTCTTGCTGGCGCATGTCGGCGGGGTTATTGCTCTTGCTTTGCTGACGTCGGACCACTTGCGGTGGCTGTTTTGGGTGAACGTTGGAGCGTTCTTGGTTAATATCGGTATGAATTTGGTGCTGATCCCCCACTACTCTTACTTGGCCGCCGCCGCTATGACGGTCGTCACAGAGCTGATTATCGTGGCGGCTAATTTTTACTATCTCTGGAGTCGGCATAGGCCTGCTATCAGCGGGAGCACTGTTGGACGGCTACTGGGTTCTGCCACGCTGGCCGGGCTAGTTGCCTTATTCTTACCGAGTCAAGCTCATGTATTAGTTAAGGTTGTAGTTACCGTTGCCCTGTACGGTACGGCAGTCTTCCTGACGGTCCCCGCTTTGAGAGCTCTTGTGGTCAGAGTCTTCCAGCCGCCAACGGAGGAGTCGCAGGGATGAATTTTTATCAAAGAGTAGTATCTCATCGTTATTTCTTTCTGGCGGCCAGCGTTTCGATCCTTCTAACTCAGCTCATATTGAGCTACTACGGCAATTTTAGGTACAACTACGATGTTGCCCCGGGGGACGACGTCTATAACCATCTGCGTTATATCGAGACTGCGCGGAGAAACCCGGAGTTCTTACCGACCCCTAGCTACCCGCCGGGGTTCCATTATCTAGTGTTGGGCGCTTCCCTGTTACTGAACACAACGCCGTCCAATATCCTACTGTGGGGCTGGCCGATTCTGTTGGTGCTCTCTTCTCTAGCGGTGATGCTGCTGGCGAAAAAAGTTTTTGGTGCGCGAGTAGCTCTTGTGACCTTGGCACTTTACGCTTTGGTTTCGCTGCAGCCGCTCCAGACGGCCTACGATGGGACGCTGGCCAACCTGTTCGCCGGTAATGTTATCATGCCTTTAGCTCTTATCGCGCTCATAAACCTCTGGAAAGATGAGGGCAGGTTGATCTGGCGAAACGCTCTGCTTTTCGCTTTGGCGGCGTTTCTGGTTGCCTACAGCCACCACCTCAGCGCGATAGTCCTGTTCGGTACCTTCCTCCTGGCTGGAGTGGCGAGATTTGGTTATCTCGCCGTCAAAAGCCGATTCTCCGATAAGAAGGCTGTTTATTGGCTCGGCACGATTGTCGGAGTCGGGGTTCTGTCGGTTGTCGGATATCTCTACTTGGACGTTCTCTCGCCGTTGCGTTCGGTCGTGGCTACCGCGATGCACTCGGTATCACCTGATCGCGTTTGGAAGCTGGGCTACTACGTGACGAGAATCGGTCCGTTGGTGGCTTTCTTTGGCTTTGTTGGCATGGCCTTGGTGGTACTCGGCAGTATTCGCGGGCGGTTTAAGTTCAGCAATCCGACCGGCCTGGCGGTTGTCTCTGCCTGGTTTGCGCTCTACTTTTTCGGCTCCCTGATAAGTGCTATCGGCGAACCCGAACGGTTGGGTCGGGACTGGGCGATGCCGGGAGCGATCATGGCCGGTGCGGCTGTCGTGATGATCTTTCGATACTTGAAGAAGCGGCCTGAGCTGCTACGTCTGGCGGCGGCGGCTTTTGCCATTTTCTTTGCCGTTGGATTTCTGGTGAAGCTCGATCGGCTAACTAGCTACAACACTATGGTTAGATTCAGCCAGGCCGATAGAACCACCATGGAGCTCGTTCGGTCCGGTGCTCTCCCGACGCCAATCTATATCTGGCCGAAGCACCCGTACTGGAAGATCGTGGTCCCCGACCTAATCGCCTCGCGAACGGTTAGGATAGTGGAATCTTTCGCAGAGGCCAAAAAGGTTCTGCGCCAAAAACGGGGCTGTCTGATCACCGGCTATAACAAACCAGGTACTTATCCGGAGCGTCTGCAGAATAACAGCCCCCTCATACGGCTGATGAAGGTTAAGGGCGTTACCGCGCATTATCTGCTGGAGGATAAGGTAAAAATTTGGTACATTCTCTGTGACTAGACGATGAAATTAACCGTTGTTATCCCAGCATTTAACGAGGAGGAAACCATTGCCGAGGTCATCAGCGCTATCCCGAAAAAAATCAGCGGGGTTTCTCAGATCGAGATAATTGTTGTTGACGACCAATCCAGGGACAAGACCGGGGAGATCGGCCGCTCTTTAGGGGCAACTGTCTTGCGCCATCGGCTGAATCTAGGAGCCGGCGGAGCGACGTTAACCGGAATTGATGCGGCCAGAAAACGCGGAGCGGATATGGTGATAACGATTGACGGCGACGGCCAGCACGACCCCAAAGAAATCGTCAAGTTAGTTCAAGCTCACCTCGAGAGCGGGGCGGATCTGGTTATAGGTAGCCGATTTCTCTCCGATTCCCTAGAAAAAATGCCGGCCTTAAAGAACTTTGGTAATCGGGTAATGAACGGTATTACTTACGTGTTCAGCGGTAAGCATGTGACGGATTCGCAGTCGGGTTTTCGCCTGTTTGGGCGACGGCTAATAGCTGGTTTTGACCGTTTCACCACCAGCGGTTACGAATTCTGTTCGGAGACAATAATCAACACCAAGAAGATGGGTTTGAAAATCGCCGAAGTGCCGATTTCAACGATTTATTTCGAAGGCCGTCGCGGCCAGAACCCATTGAACGGCGTGAATATTCTCTTGAAACTAATCTATAAGACGGTCACGGGCTGATGTTAATTACACTCGCTAAAGTACTGGCGACGATTTTTGCCGCTTTGATAATCTCCAAGAGCATTTTGAGCTACAAGCAGCATAAGGAGAATCTGTTTCTGACCGCATTTTGGGTGATTACCTGGGGCGTCATTGTTCTGTTTGCGTTTTACCCGGACCTGATCGGCAGCCTCTTTGGCGAACGGAAAGTTGGTGTGGGCACCGTCTTAGGGATCGGACTGATGTTTGTCTACTTTGTCCTCTACCGAATTTATGTAAAAGCTGACAGAGTCGAACGAGAGCTTCAGAAATTGGTCCGAGAGCTTGCCGTAAAAGAAGGTGGCAGCAGTGACCCAAAAAACCCGTAAGGTTGTCTTTATTACCGGCTATCGACCTGGTGGGCCGTACTATTGGGCGGAGAAATTGGTAAAAAAAATTGGCGAGTTAGATTTGGGCTGGCGCGGCTCTCACCCCAAAACCCTTTGGCAAACTATCTATTCGGCGTTGATTGCGCCAAATGCCGATGTTGTCCACTCGACACTACCGGTGGCGTTTCATCTGTGGAGACGCCCGTTGGTGATGACGATCAAAGGTGATTTTGAGCGGGAGAAAGGACCGGGCTATCGCGGCTATCGACGAGCAATTGCCGCCGCCGATGCTGTTACCGTACCAAGCGAATTTATTAAGCGACAGTTAGGCCTCCACCAAGCGATAGTAATTCCCAACGGTTTCGACTTGCCTAACGCCGTCTCGCGACCTGAGACCGAGCCGGATGACCCAATTAAGCTGTTAACGGTGACAAAGTTTCACTTTAAAGACAAAGCGAGCGGGGTGTTGAACTTGTATCGCATTCTGGAGTCCGTGGCCGGCCGATCAAACCGTCAGATAGTCTGGGACATTTTGGGAGACGGGGCTTTTCGCCGTGAGATCGAGTCGCAAGTAAAGAGTGAGAAAATCAAGATAAACTTCCGAGGTTTTGTTGACCCAAAGCCTTTCTATCAAAGCGCTGATGTCTTTCTTTATTACTCCGACCACGACAATATGCCTAACGCCATAATCGAAGCGATGGGCTACGGCTTACCTGTTATAAGCAACGATATCGGCGCCGTTGGCGAGATGATCGATGACGGCGTGAGCGGTTACCTCTGTCGTGACCAACAGGATTACACCGCGAAACTTACCCAAATGCTAAAAACCCCCAGTGATTTGGCTGTACTCGGCCGTCAGGCGCGAGAGGTTGTGGCGACGCGGTTTGACAACGACGTCATTACGCGCAAATACCTAGAAATTTACGAACGGATAGTTACCAAATGAGGAGCGACTTACTTCTTGTGAACTTGCTTGTCTCGGCCGGCCTTCTAGTCGGCGCCGTGGTTGAACGAATAACTGGCTTTGCCGTCGTACAGAATGTTTTTGGTCTGGCAGCTTTTATTTTGCTTGGTTTCAACTTGGCGACGCTAGCAAGGTTCAAGAGTATCGTCTCATCCGATACAAACGAAAATATAATCTTTGTACCGCTTTTTTCGGTTCTTGCCGTCACCGTTCTTGGAGCGCTGGCCCGCCTGGCCCACCTAGACAAGCCTTATGTTTTAATTGCCGCGGTGGTCACAGTTAACCTTGCAGTGGCTTTTTTCCTCCTGCGTCTGGACAAACAAAAAGCAAGAACGAAAAAAATCGATTGGCCAAACATGGCCCGCCATACAGTGGAATTTATCGCCGTGCACCGAACGGTTCTGTGGCTGCTAGTAGGTTTTGGCGTTCTGATGTCACTGCATTTTCTGACGTACCGTTTTATCCCAGAGGCCGATAGCTACCGTCAGCTGATGGCGGTTAGTCAATACCAGGCCAGCTCCTCGCTGCCCGATCCAAGCCGTTCGTTTTTGCTGATTCTAACCTCGGCCATTAATTACCTGACCGCAATTAGTCCTTACGCGCTCTTCAAGTTTGTGTTTCCGCTCCTCGGGTTCTCGTACATTGCAACCGCGTTTCTTCTTAGTCCGCTGCTGAAACATAAGTTTAGCCTGGGTTGGTGCGCGCTCTTGGCGATTAGCGCGCCAGTAGTTATCGAGGAGCTGCTTGTTACAAGGCCGCAGACACTAGTCATGGTCTTCTTCCCCATTACTCTCTATCTGCTCTACACTGCCCTCAAACGTCGTAGCTCCAACTATCTGTTCATCGCTCTAGCTCTGAGCTTGACGCTACTGCTCTCCCACGAAACGGCCTGGTTACTCGTGATTACAGGGGCGGTAACCCTTCTCGTTTTCTATCGAGAATGGATTAAGTCCCGCTGGCTTCCATTTACCTTCTGGGCCATTCTAGCGCTACTCGCTGTCACCCTCTTTGCTCCGCCACGCATTCTGGCCAAACTGCTGTCTCAGTTTATTGAAGCGAAAAACGCCTTGGCGGCGCACGGTGTTGACTGGTGGTTTATTGGCTCTTACACCAACGTTGACCAAAACAGGGTCGGCTGGCCGGGCATTAGTGCCCTGTATTACTACGCTTACAACCTGGGACTTGCCCTACCGGTACTATCTGTCGTCTTGCTTGCCAAAAGGCGTGTCCTTGAAAGATTGGACATCGCCTACGCCCCCTACGTCATTAGCGGTGGGCTCGCCTTTGCGATTGCTGAGATTCTGCCAAGGTTTAGGGTCTATTTCCTTCCGGACCGAGTCTGGCCGTTTATGGTCGCCTCACTTGCACCGATACTCGTTTATTACTGTATAAGGCTTGAATGGAAAGGCTGGTTGCGCCGCCTGGTTATCATTAGCGTCACGGTCTCGTTGGCTGCTAGCCTTGGGCTTAGTGCGCTCAAACAGGGGCGAGTTTCAAAGTCCGAGTACCAGGCCGCTTCGTGGCTGGCTAACAATAGCGGGCAGTCGAGCCTGGTTGTCAGCCAATCTGGGAACGGAGTTTTCATCAGATATTTTGCCGAAAGAAAGCTCGTCAGTTCGGATCGGCGATTCTTTTACGATCAAGACAGCCAAGAGATCCGAGCTCTGATTGGCAAGATTAGGCCTGTCTCATACAACAGGGCTGAGCTTGAACATCAGCGTTTAGCGATCCACAAAAAGATGAGATCGGCCCTTAACGAGTACGAACTGGCGGAGGACCCCGTTGTGGCAGAGCGGTTCTACCTGAGGCTAGCGGACCTGAAGAGAGGGATTGATAGGTTGGGTATGCTCATCGAACAAACAAAGCGGCCGCTCTCGAGCGTGCCCGATGTATATATTCTCTACTCGCTAGATAAGTTTAACACTATCTATCGTTATCGAGCGTGGTGGATGGATCAGAACTTCTACCGGGCGGAAACCGAGTGGTTTGATACACACCCTGAGTTATTCTCCCAAGTTTACGACAACGGCCAGGTGCGGATCTGGAAATACAAAAAGTAGGTGCAGCCGTTACTTAACTTTCGCCTCTGTTCTGGTATGATTCCTAGGAATGCAGTTTATTTTAACCTCTAAAAACTGATCGATGTGGCTTATCGCCGTCGTCGTTGTTAACGCCCTACTTTTCTCGTTCCTTCTCTCGAGGTGGCATAAGGATAGGCTCTATTCTTTGAGCTTTGCGTTCTACTACTTAATGATAGCCTGGCCGTTTTTATCCTGGGTGACGGCCGCGTTTCTGCCTGTACTTAACACCGCGCTGATCCTGTCGACACTGCTGACAACGGGGCTGCTATTAGGTAGTGTGCTGCTCTCTAGCAGACTTAACCTGGGCTCTGCGATGCACGATGTCAGAGTTTGGTTGGGCCAGTCGTTCTCCAGACACAGTCCCTTGTCGGTGGCTCTTTGGTTGGGCTTGCTCCTAGCACTGCTTGTCCCTGTTATTACTTACCGTTTCATCCCAGGACTAGACACTTACAAGTACCTAAACGTTGTGAACTATATGGTTGACGTCGGTCAGTATCCCACGAGTATGGCCGTAGAGTTCAGTAGTGCGAACTGGTCTTATCCGCCGCTGATGCAGTACCTCTCTCACGGGTTGTCTTATCTGGGAGTAGCCCCGTATGTATTCTTCAAATATTTCGGTGTGCTTATCTTTTCTTTAGCGCTGTTCCCGTTTCTCCAACTGGTTAAGAGGTTTGTTGAAAAAAGGACAGTGGTTGTCTTGGCGATTATCGCCTTCTTTGCAACGCCGGCGATATTTTCCGAGCTACAAGTTGTTCGGCCGCAACTGGTTATGTTCTTCCTCGCCCCGCTGTCGCTCGTGCTGATGATCGATTACCTAGAGACTAAGAGCAAAATACCGCTATTTGTCGTGGCGGCCTCAGCGCTAATTGGTACTGTCTACCACACTTTCCTGACGGTAGTTCTATTTATTCCGCTTGGTGTTGGGGTACTAGTAAAGAACTACGGCTGGATAAAGAGTAATAAACCCAAGTTCTTGCTGGGCCTAGCCGTTACGGCGCTGGCTTTAGTCCCGTACTATTTTTTGCTTGACCTGCCAGCGAAGTTCGGTTGGCTATTCAAGATTATCTTTACTCGCTCTGGTGAGCTAACGTTGCATAGTCCGTACTCGTTGAAAACCTACCTTGCTACCATCGGCATATTTACCGTCGGGCTCTGTTGGCTCGCTTTGGTTGGCTTGAAGGATAGGGCCCATTTGAAGAAAGCGATCATCCCAGCCTCCTTCTTCGCTCTCTTCTTTTTTGTGCTTGAGATATGGACGCGGCTTGGCTTCTCATTTCTGCCCGATCGATCGTTCCCCTTCATTGTCATCGCCCTAATTCCGCTCATTGCGCACGGTGTGGACTTGCTATGGAAAGACCGGCGTATACAGGCTGTGGTAACGGTCGCGTTGCTCCTGCTACTGGCAAGTACGGCTTACATCGAGTCCCTCGACACTCGACAGTATGTGACGAGTAAAGAGGCTGAAGCGGCTCAGTTTATTAAAGAAAACTTTCCTCAGAATACGCTCATCGTTACTCAGGGGTCGAACTACCCACTGACTAACTACTTCGCTGCCCGTCGAGGTTCCTTTAAGGTTAGCTTTAGCCCACGGGATGTTTTCTATGCCGAGAATTCTGCGTCTGCCTTTAAAGTAATCGAGAGCTACATTGTAAGCACGAAGACATATCGTCAGCAGTTAGTGGAGCGCATCGCTCCGCATCAAGCGCAGATATTAGAGCTGCTGAAGAGCAAAAGCTTTCGCGATAGCACCGTTTTTTCAAAAATATCAGGTATCAACAATAAAACCGAAAATATCTATTTGGCCCTAGCGAAGCGTTCTTTTCGCGAGCCCGAGCCCGAAGAAGTCCTGATTCTTTTTTCTACTGATAAGCTGGCTCGTTCGATCAACACCGACAGATACAAGTACAAGAATTTTCATGACGCGGACCTGTCGCTATTCGATGACGCGAGATTTTTCAAGAAGATTTTTGACAACGGTGCGGTGAAGGTCTGGCGCGTCAAGATCTAACTACTCGCCAAACCTAGATGTTTGGGTTTACGAGCCCGCCCGCCCCGCTCCATGACCAACCGAAAGTGGCTGTGCAAGAAGTAAGAGGCGACAAAATTGCTACAAAATATCTGTCCGAACTGACGAAGTTGGCTCGGTGGTAACCAAGTAATTGTCGGTTTGCGAAACCCGGCGCCTGACAGCAGCTTAACCCAAACGTCCGGACTCTGGTGCTTGTGCCACTCGATACTGCGTACAAACGGATTTTTCAGCCCAACAGTTGGGAAAAAGTTGTGGCGCGAAGCATCAGTTACCACCAACTTTGACCCAGGTTTAGCAATCTTGGCCAGCTCCTTAAAGATCTCTTTGTACGAGCGTTGGGACTCCCTATTTTCTCGCAAGGTAATGCAGGCATCTTCGTCTAGGTGGTTTATAGAGTGGTGAAGCAAAAGGACATCGAACTTCTCCCCTGTTGCTCGGTACTCCTGAAATGTTTTGGCGATCATCTTAATCTGCGGCAGCTTTAGAACGCCCGCAACCTTGCGGAATTTTTTTATGAACCCGCTCCGCGAGCCAGCCGCCTCTGGCTCCAAACAGACTACCTTGGATGCGCCAGCAAGGGCAGCGTGAAAGCCGTATGTGCCTGCTCCTGCCCCGATGTCGATCACGAGCTTATCTTTTAGAACAACGTCGCGAAAGAGACTGCGAAGATAGTACTCCAAATTATTCGAAGATTTGCACAGCTTCTCTCGTTGACAGACGGACAGAAATTTCTTCATCGGAGACCGCTTGGTCATTTCTCTTCTTTTACCCTAAATTTCACTCGTTGCGAAGTAGCTCGGCAACGGCCGACTTGTATCGGGCGGTGTTTCTGACGATATCGTGATTTTCCAGAGCATAACGGTAGCCGTTCTCGGAGAGTGATTTCCAGAGAGCGGGATTGCCCAGTATTTCTGAAAGTTGAGTTGCCATTTTCTTGTAATCACCCCCTGCACAAAACCCACACTTCTCTTTGTCGAGAAAGTTGTCCGGGTTTACACCAAGCGAAAGAATTGGGGTGGCGCTGGCCGCCGCTTGAACGAAGGTGTTGGGGAACCCCTCGAAGGTGGAAGTACTCACAAGCACCTTGGCCTGGCCGTAATACTCTGTAATCTGCTCAAATGGTACTTTTCCCAAAAGTGTCAGATTTGAGATGGCTTCTGCCTCTTCTGTTATCTTCTCGGCGAGAGCCTGGTTATGGGCATGCGGTGGCATAATCATGACAAACTTCTCGCTCGGGAAATCCCGGGCTAGTTGCAGAAACATCTCCGGTTGCTTTAGCGGCTGAGAGGAGGCCACCCAGAGCACACTCTCGCGTTTTTGGTTGACGTCACGCGCGGGGATGGTTAGGACATTTTTTAAAACAATGCTCTCGCGATGGAACTTCTCCTTCAGTATTTGCTGATGTTGACTGTTCTGGGTAAAAATTAGATCGGCGTTTGTTAGGCCAAACTTGAACATTCTCTCTTCAACGAAGGTTCGGTTGCGCAATCCCCCTTTCAGATCGGCCTCGGAAGCAGTCATATAGATAAACTTTTTGCGGGCTTTTCGGCAGTAAAGGGCAATTATCCCAGCTGAAGCGCCGCTAGCACGCTGTTGGTAAACATCGGCCCGGACGGTCTTTAGCAGCCGCCAGAGACGTATGGCGAAAGATATCTGACGCCATAGCGCCGGACCTTGCTTCGATTCTGCAGCGAGCTTGTAGACGGTAATACCGTTGAACGTTTCAACTGGTGGCTGTCCGTAGTCGCCAACTATAAAACTAACGACAAATCCAGGGTCTTTGCTAAGCTCGCTTGAGAGCAGGAACGATTGCAGCTCGGCGCCGCCGAACGCCCCGCTAACGGTCGGGTTGAAAAGTGGGTAGGCGCCGGGAGAGAAGAAGCAGATTTCAGTCGGTTTCATCGCTCCCTCTCTCTGCTAAGCAGGGACTTCACGTAAACATACTTGCCGTTTTTAGTTTTTGGTATTGTTTCAACCTGTTTCCAGACTATTCGGCAAGATTCACCCATCACTAAACGGATTTTTGTTTCGATGTCTCGGCGGTTCTGAGCCGGAAGTTCTCCAAGTGGTACGAAAAGTATCTCAATTTCGTCACGTGTTTTTTGAACCACCTGGAACTGCCTTATCTGGCCTTGGTTCAAGGTGACCCCGACAAAATGGATGAAGAATTCGGATGGGACGGGGCTACCGTCGATGGCGGCCAAGCAATCTGTCACGCGGCCGGTGAGCTCCTTGAGAGTCGGAGTTGGAATCTTGCAGTCACAAGTTTGCGGCCCAAGCTCGGCCAGATCACCGATTTCGTAACGAATGAACGGGAACGAATAGTTGTGAAGGTTGGTAACGATTACTCTCCCCTTAGTGGCTGGCTGACCTCGGTCGTCTAGGATCTCGATAAAGTTATTGAACGGGAGCTGGTGCATCAGCCCATTCTGGCACTCGCCGGCGATATCGCCCACTTCTCTGGTGCCGTAGAAGTCGTAAACCGGAGCCTGGAACGTCTTGCTGATGGATCTTCGCATATACTCGTATAAGTTCTCCGCGGCGCTAATAACAAGATGAGGAGAGTGTACTGTGAGACTATTTCTGCTGATGTAATCGGCCAGCTCAAACAGCGCTCCGGAATAGCCGCGGATCACGTACGGTTTGTAGCTGTTAATTTTCTCCACGTACGAGCTCATGCTCGCCTCGTCCATCTTGAAGGCGTTAAGGACTACGGTGTTGCGCAAATAACTCATAATCTTTTTCTTGAATCCCGTTTTGGCGCGCAATAGATCTGCTTCCGAGCCCCAGAGGATGATTTTCTTCACAGCGTCTTCATCCACTCCTAGTACGTTGGAGTAGTAATACTTGTTAGCGGCATTCTTCCACTTGGTGTATCTATCGTCGTGGATGAATTTAACAGGCTCACCAGTACTGCCACCGGTTCTTTTGTAGTACCAACGTCGAGTGTTCAGGTCGTGCGAAGTTAGGCTTTCAAAGTTTGAGCGAATGATATCCTTGGTAAGCAGTGGGATTTGGTCAAACTTAGTTAAGTCCACTTGGTCGCGGATAACAACACCAGCCTCGCGCAGAATCTTTTTGTAGTAAGGCACGTTCTGGTAGGCGTGAACGAGCAGCTCTTTTATCCTTTCCTCTCGCAACTCCTCCAGCTGGTTTTTACCAATCGCTCGGTTAATCTGCTCATATTCTTTTGAGTAGTCGTGGCGCCCGATTTTTAGGACCAATTTCCAGAGTAGTTGTTTCATTCTATGCAAAGCGGTTTTTCATAATAGTCGATATCATCACACCAACAGCGTAGGCCAGAATGAAGGCAAGCACCGCTCCCATGATATGGAGGCGCGGGATTAGCAGGAAGCCAAATAGCAGATTTATCCCGGCGATAAAAACGGTAATGAGGTTTGAAGTACGAATTCCGCGGAGTCCTTCTGAGGCAAACGTCCAAATATAGAGCGTGTAATGAATGATCAAGGCACCGGCAACGGAGAACGCCAAGATTAGCGGTAGCTCGATCGGGTATGAGGCACCGTAAATTTTTAGAATTATCAGCTGGACTATGAAAAGACCCGGGATGACCGTGCCGTACAAAAACGGCGAGAGCCGTTTGATCTTGCTAAATATCGGCTGACGGGTAGAAAACTTGGCGGCCGTCGGGAAGAAAACCGATATGAAAACGGCGTTTAGAATGAAGGCGATATTTATGGATGAGGCGTAGTAGGCGCTATAAATCCCCACTTCTCCGACAGTTAGGTAGCCATTTATCAGCAGTTTCCCGGTCTGCACCAAGAAAGTCGAGGCAATTCCACCTAAGATTCCAGCGGCACCGTACATTAGGAGGTTTTTAGCAAAGGGAGGGCTGAAGCTGGTTGGCGAGAAGTAGCGTCGCAGATTTATGAAGCTACCAATAATTACAATACCGAAAGCGGCAAACACGGTGTAAATGGCACTGGTGAAAGATATTAGGTTGAACTGAATTAGTATGAGCAGGCCGACCAAACCGGCGATGCCGTAGAGCGCGTAAAGGTAGGACAGCTGCTTGAACATATTCAGGCTTCGCAGGCCACCTTTCGTTAACGAATCGAGCGTGTACAGAAATGCGTAGGCAATTGCCAGGTAGAATACTAGGCTTGGCACGTTGAAGATCCTTAGGAATCCTTCCCGAAAGGCGATGTAGAGCAGTATTGATACGAGACTTGCTGCAAAGAATATCAGAATGGCTGAGGAGATGTATTTTTTCCGCTCCCCATCGCTTGTCTGCTCAGCATTATATTTAGTAAGCGCGGTTGATAAACCAAGCGACATCGGTATGTAAAGAAACAGCGCTACCGAATTGACCAGGGAGAACCTACCGTATTGGTCTGGCCCAAGAACCCGCCCGAGCAGTACCTGAAACACAAAGCCTAGTACGAGTGATACGCCATAACCAATAGAAACAATCCCCAGGTTTTTCGTGAAGTCCTTAGCCTCGCCAGACATTTTTTCGCCAAAAACCAGCGCGTAGATCCTGCCTACCAAACGGGCGGCTACTCCCTTCATGCCTTGCCTGATCCGACCGTCTTCCTCGCGATCAGGTAGATTTTGGGAGAGAGCTGGCTACCCTCTTTTGTTACGGGGAAAACGAATAATAGCTTATCAAGTAGGTAAAAAATTGGGCCAACAAGGCGTCTTAGGACGGAGTTTTCAAACAACAGTCGTTTCATAAGTCCCAGTCCCACCACTCCCAGGTAATCGCAGTATAAAATTTTAAGATGGTGATTATTCGCTGCCTCGGCGAGCTCCTCTTTGGAAACTCTTCGGTGAATCGATTCCTTGCCCGACGCTTTCATTACGCGATTGTAGTACTTGGAGTCGAAGCCGTTTGGGACACCGATCACGAGTAACCCGCCGTCCTTTAGAAGCTCTAGGTGCTTACTAAAAATTGGCTCGAGCTCGGTGAAATGCTCAACAAGTCCAGCCGACATCACCAAATCGTAGTTGTTGTGAGGTAAGGTGTGCTGGAAGATGTCCTGACAGTAAACATCACCCTTAATTTTTAGTAGGCGATAGTTTTCTTCTGTTGTCTTGCAGCCGTTCTCCTCGTAGTCAACGATATCGCACTGACAGCCAAAGCGTGAGAAAAAGAAATCAGACCAACGTCCCGGACAGCCACCGATCTCGATGATTTTTTTTGGCGGCTTACCCACCAGGTACTGGGCAATACGATCGCTTATTACTCGATTAGAGTAGTCGGTGTTGAACCGAGCTGGCAGCGGCATGTGGCGCCAGTTATTTTCCCAGTGCTCTTTTTTGGTTAGTTTTTCCATTCTTCTCCTAGGTAATTAACGGGTGGCCGACGTGCTCTTAAGGGCTTCGGCTAATTTTTCAACGTTGACGCTAAGGTCAAACTCTTCTGCTATTTTAGCACGCGCCAGGCGTCCTAGCTCTTTGATTTTTACCGGATCGTTAATTAAGCCGAGAAGCTTAGTCTCTAGATCACCAAGATTTCCTGGCTCAAAGAACAGCCCTTCGTTCTTGTCGAGTAGAATTTTGTTGCCACCAACGTTACTGACCAAGCAAGCGCAACCGGCGGCCATGGCTTCCATGATGGCGTTGGAGAGACCTTCGGAGAGCGACGGCATCACGAAAATATCAAACATCTTGTCTAGGCCGGCAACGTCTTTGCGTGAGCCTAAGAAGTGGATCTGCGGGTGCTGAAAAGCTTTAAGCGCCTCTTCGGCTTTCTCCTTCGGACCGGCAAAAAAGAAATGCAGATTCGGTCGTTTGCCAACCATCTTCATCGCCACGGTGGCCAAATCGTACCAGCCCTTCACCGATTCCAGTCGGCCAACGTAGCCGACCCAAATATCGCCCGGTTTTTTCTTCAGGTCGCTTGGCGCCGCGACAGCGTCGAACTTATCGAGCTCTAGGCCGTTGTGAATGACAGTGTAATTGAGGCCGAGACGTTTGGCGTCTTCCACCAGCCCTTCATGTAATAGCACGACCTTATCGGCTGCTTTCATAATTCGGTTACCTACCAGCCGTGCATAGATAATCATCACCAAGCCAACCAGCTTGCTTCTAGGAAACCAATTCACACCTGGGAAGGTATCGGTTTGCACAACCACTTTCTTGCCCATACGCTTCAAGGGCCAGATCGAGAGCGACGACCAGAACATATGTTTATTAATCAAAAAGGCGTCTGGTGACTCGGTGCGCACTAAACGTCGTACCGCTCCGTAAAGTCCGGGAATGATACTGAAGTTAACAGGGTCGGGTATAAACCAGTCCTTGATACGATGGATAGTCAAATTTGGTACCGGTCGCTCAACCGCGGCTTTTACTCCAGTAGTTAGTACAACCACCTGATGATGCCGAGCCAACTCGAAGGCAGTCTTCTGACCAGAGATCATCCAACGATGCGGTTCGTCAAAATAAGGCACCACAACGAGGATTTTCATCTACCTACAGCGACCAGTAGACGCCGTTTTTGCCAACAATGTCGGCCGGAAAGAAGCTTTTCACGTCGATAACAACTGGCTTATCGTCGCCGAAGAGTTTTTTCATCTCGGTTTGGTCGAACTTCTTGAACTCATCGTGACCGACGGAAAGGATCACAGCGTCAAACTTCGCCCCTTCCGGCAGCTCGGCGTAGAACGGAAATTCGGAGTAGTCGTGCAGATCGTCTTTATTAACCACGGGGTCGTAACCGTAGATTTTAACCTTCAGGCGTTGCAGCTCGCGGATGGTGTCAGCGATCTTGGAATTGCGGGCATCGGTGCAGTTTTCTTTGAAGGTGAGCCCCATTACTAAGACTTTCGCGCCCTTAATTTGTTTTTCGGCGTCAATCAAGCTTTCAACTGTCGCTTGGGCAACGTGCGCCGCCATCGAGTCGTTAATACGTCGTCCAGCCGTAAGCACTTGAGTGTGAATACCCAACTGCGCCGCTTTATGGACCAGGTAATACGGGTCAACGCCGATGCAATGGCCGCCGACTAGGCCCGGGGTGTAGCGGACAATATTCCACTTGGTGGTGGCAGCGTCGATCACGTCGAGCGTCTTGATGCCCATTTTCTCGCAGATCAAAGACAGCTCGTTCATCAGGGCGATATTAATGTCGCGCTGGCAGTTCTCGATAACTTTGGAAGTTTCGGCGGTTTTGATATTCGGCGCTCTGTGAATTCCGGCGGTAACGATTGAGCCGTAGAGCTCGCTTAAGGTGTCCAGTGTCTCAGGCGTGGAGCCGGACACAACCTTGACGATTTTTGGAATGGTGTGCTCTTTGTCACCCGGGTTAACGCGCTCTGGCGAGTAGCCAACCGTAAAATCGCGGTTGTATTTCAGACCGGATTCCTTTTCCAGAATCGGCACGCACTCATCTTCGGTCGCGCCGGGGTAGACGGTCGATTCGAAAGTAACGATGGCGCCTTTTTTCATATTCTTTCCTACATCGGCACTGGCAAAGTGCAGAATTGATAGATCTGGGATGTTGGCCGAATCAACTGGTGTGGGGACGGCAACGATTACAATATCCGCTTCGTTGATGCGCTTGGCGTTGCTCGTCAAGTCAAGCTTGGCCGCTTCAACCTCCTCGATATCAACCTCGCCCATGCTCTCGATTCCCTTGCCGAGCTCCGCAATTTTGCGCTCGCTCTTGTCGTAACCAATCACGTGGTAACCAACTTTGCCAAACTCAACGGCTAGCGGCAAGCCGACGTAACCAAGACCTACAACTGCCAGGACGGGTTTTGTTTGTGACATCTTATTTACTCCTTTACAAAATGATGCAGGTTATTTTTATACCAATCAATGTAACGTTTAACCCCTTCCTCAAGATCAACCCGTGGCGCCCAATCCAGGAATTTCTGCGTTTCCGAGGTATCGGGGAAGTTGCGTCTTGGTTCGGGCGCGACAAGCGCCTCGTAAACTATCTCCACCTTGCCCGGCACCAGGCGCTTGATCGCTTCAACTATATCGAGGATCGAGTACTCGTTCGGGTTGGCGACATGAAGGATCCGATTTTTTGGTACTTTCGCGCTGACGGCCTTAATAGTCGCCTCGACAGCGTCATCAACATAGGTGTAGTTTCGGAGCTGTTTCCCGTCGCCGTAGACGGTCAACGGCTTGCCCTGGAAAGCGAGCATCACAAGTTTGGCGATGACTGCGGGGTAGTCGAGATTACCCTTTTGGCGCGGACCGTAAATGCTAAAGTATCTTAAAATTGTAATATTTTGGTCGTAAAGATCGTTGTAAATTTTGGCGTACATCTCGCCCACGGCTTTACCGACACCGTACGGGTGAAGCGGGTTGTAAGGAGTATCGGCAGTTAGGGTTCCTTCGCTACCGCCAAGAACTGACGAGCTCGAGACAAAAACAATTCCTCTTGTAACTTTGGCCTGCCGAGCGGCCTCAAAAACATTCAGCGTGCCGGTAGCGTTCGCCGCATGTGCCCCGAGCGGGTCGGCAATTGAACGCCCAGCGCGATTCATAGCCGCTAGGTGAAAAACAGTATCTTGTCCCTTAAATATGTCTTTGATTGCGTCGTAACTTGCGATGTCAACCTGGTGAAAATCAACGCCAAGCGTTTTGATATGGGCTAGATTGTCATCGCCTGCACTTAAATTATCGATTACAGTTACCTTGTGGCCGTCCTTGATTAATCTGTCGGCAAGGTGAGAACCAATAAAACCAGCTCCGCCGGTGATTAGCGCTTTCATGCCCAGTTAGAATAACAGAGCCAGTAATCTTTGTCGAGCCTGTTAAGTTACAGCCCGTTAGGCTAGAATACAGCTACTATGGCAAGAATAGCTCTTGACGCGCGCTTCTATCGAGCCGGTACCGGTGGGATCGGTCGTTACAGCCGCAATCTACTCGGGGAGCTATTGAAGATTGACCGAGAGAATCATTACACAGCGATCATTACCCCCGAAGACGAAGCAGAGTTTGATCTCAGGGCCCCGAATTTAGATAAGCTAGTAGCGCCGATAAGGCAGTACACGATGGCCGAGCAGACTAAATTTCTCTCAATTCTGAATGCCCAGAAGTTCGATCTAGTTCACTTTACAAACTTTAACCACCCAATTCTTTACCGACGGCCGTTTGTGGTGACGGTTCACGATCTGATTATGGGCCTCTACCCGACCGGGGCGCAGAAGAAGTCTCGAGTGCGCCGCGCCGCGTACAGGTGGGTGATGAACGACTGCAAACGGGCGCGTAGGATTATCGTTCCCAGCCAAGCCACTCGCAACGACTTGGTAACTATGTACAAGTTTCCTTATGACAACATGGCCGTGACACCGGAAGCCAGCGAGCCACTTTTTCGCGAACACACCGAGAGAGAAAAGTTAGCCATCAAAGAGCGACTCGGGCTGCCGAAAAAATATCTCCTGTTCGTTTCCCGCTGGGAGGCCTACAAAGGCCTACCGGTTCTGCTTGAAGCTTACCGGCAACTGACCAGGCAGTGGCCCGATCTTGGGCTCGTGATCTGCGGCAAGCCGAGCGCCCAAAACCCAGAGGTCGCCCTACTTGTAGAAGCGGCGCAGAGCAATAACTCCAAGATTGTGACGCCAGGTTTTGTAAGCGATGAGGACTTGGCGGCCGTCTACGCCGCCGCCGAAATTTACGTCCACCCGAGTAGCTATGAGGGTTTCGGTATAATGATTTTGGAGGCCTTCGCCTCCGGAGTGCCGGTGGTAACAAGCAATACTTCGAGTTTGCCGGAAGTTGTCGGCAACGCCGGGTTATTGGTTGACCCAAAAAATCCAGACGAGTTGACCAATGCGGTTGAAAAAATCTTGACCGACAAAAAAATGGCTGACGATTTGCGCGCGAAAGGTTTTGAACGCGTCAAACAATACTCTTGGGCCAAAATGGCCGCCCAAACGCTGGAAATTTACAAAGAAGTTTTGGGGTAAAGAAAAGGCCGCGATCTCTGACCGCGGCGCTTTGTTGGATTCGAAGCAGGAGCTACTCGTTGGTCCGACGGTTTGCCAGCCACACTAGTGGCAGGCCAAGCCAGATCCAAAACGGGTCGACGATGGTGACAGCAATGAGTACCGTCTCCATCCACTTGGAGTAGCGGATCCTCTCGCTGCTTTCGACGTCTTCCAGTTTCGGCCAGCGACCGTCAAGAAGAATGAAAGCCCAGCGAAGGGTGTACTTGACCCTCCAGCGGTGAGCCGGGTAGCTCACGATGGCTAAGGTCGGAGGCCCTTTAAGCTCGGAGCTGTTCGCCACAATGCGTCGAGCGTAATGCCACATATCTCTTGCGGTGCAGCAAGCTCTCGCCTCAATTAGCCCAACTCGACTGCTGTACGGATCTCCGTCGAACCAACGTGAGTAGACCACTGCTTCACTCTCACTGTAGGCGTCGCGCTGACCGCCAACTAAGTCAAACGGATCGGTCGAGAACTGGACGGCGGCTCGCAGTCTTTCGAAGCCAGGCTCGCTAGGCTCAAGCCTCTCCTGATTCCACATGCGTTTTTGTGTCCCAGCCGTTGGGACGACGATTCGTCTCTCCACATCAGTGCTCCTTTTTCAGGTCCGCCCTCTCGGGCGTACCCGAGGGTGTTAAGCGAAGTCTACCAGGTTCGAGGCCAAACGTCAAGGGATCAGGAGGGCATTTCGTGCCCCTTGTCGCACGCCTTGTAGTGAGTTAAAATCAAACCGAGTTGAGGAGTTAAGATTTTATGGAGATCAATTAATTATGACGATTGAGCAGTGGGTTTTATACGGTGCAACAGGAGCAGGGGTTCTGACGATTCTTTATTCGTTATATCTGACGAGGTGGATTATGAAGCAATCTGCTGGCGACAAAAAGATGCAGGAGATCGCTCTGGCCATTCAGCAAGGCGCTAAGGCTTACCTAAATCGTCAGTACAAAACCGTCGGTATCGTCGCTCTAATCGCTTTTCTCTTACTCGGGTTTTTACTGAACTGGAAAATTGCCGCTGGCTTTTTGCTCGGCGCCGTTCTATCTGGGTTATGCGGCTACATTGGCATGAACGTTTCGGTTCGGGCTAACGTCCGCACGGCCGAAGCGGCCAAGAGTGGTATGAAGCAAGCCCTGAAGCTGGCCTTCCGCGGCGGCTCTGTCACCGGTTTGATGGTTGTGGGTCTCGGTCTGCTTGGCACGACCGCTTTTTATTGGATTACTAAAGACGTCTCGGCGATGGTTGGCTTGGCGTTTGGTGGCTCATTAATTTCGATATTCGCTCGGCTTGGCGGCGGGATTTACACCAAAGCGGCTGACGTCGGAGCCGATTTAGTGGGTAAGCTTGAAGCCGGTATTCCGGAAGACGATCCGCGTAACCCAGCGGTGATTGCTGACAACGTCGGCGATAACGTCGGCGACTGCGCCGGTATGGCCGCTGACCTGTTCGAAACGTACGTTGTGACTGCCGTGGCGGCGATGCTGCTCGGCTCAATTATTGTTCCTGGAAACCAGAACGTGGTTCTGTTCCCGCTGGCTCTCGGTGGTATATCCATTCTTACCTCGGTAATCGGCTCGTGGTTTGTACGAGTCTCCAGCGCCCCCAAACCTAGCATTATGCGAGCGATGTATGTCGGTCTCGCGGTAGCCGCGATTTTAGCCGCAGCGGCGTTTTACCCAACGACAAAATGGCTGATGTCGGGTGTGGCCGAATTTGACTTTAATAAGCTGTTTGGCGCCGGTCTGATCGGCCTGGTGGTGACGGCATTGATGATGGTTATCACTGAATACTACACCTCGACTAAATATCGTCCGGTGCGAGCGGTGGCCAATGCCTCCGTTACCGGGCACGGCACCAATATCATCGCTGGCTTGGCCCTTTCGATGCGCTCTACAATGCTGCCAGTGATCGTTATTGCTGCGGGAACCTTGGGAGCGTTTGAACTGGCCGGACTCTACGGAGTAGCGGTTGCCGCCTTTGCGATGCTCTCCCTAACCGGAATTATCGTGGCGATTGATGCCTACGGCCCAATAACCGATAACGCTGGCGGCATTGCCGAGATGGCCGGTCTGCCGGACACTGTTCGTGTTGTAACCGACGAGCTTGATGCCGTTGGCAACACCACCAAAGCCGTTACCAAAGGCTACGCTATCGCTTCGGCCGGTCTGGCAGCGCTAGTGCTATTTGCCTCCTACACCCAAGAGATTGCCGCTCGTGGCCAAGACGTCGCCTACTCACTCTCCGACCCGTACGTGATTATTGGACTATTTATCGGTGGATTACTGCCGTATATTTTCGCGGCGATGTCGATGGAAGCGGTCGGTCGCGCCGCCGGCGCTGTCGTGGCCGAAGTTCGACGTCAGTTTAAAGAGCGCCGCGGTATTCTGGAGGGCAAGGTTAAGCCCGATTACGCCCGAGCCGTCGATATCGTTACCGGCGCGGCGCTGAAGGAGATGATCGTCCCCGCTCTATTGCCAGTTGTAATCCCTGTCTTGGTCGGTTGGCTCTTGGGCCCGGCGGCACTCGGCGGACTGCTGATTGGAGCTATCGTGACGGGCCTGTTTGTTGGACTGTCGATGACAGCTGGCGGCGCCGCTTGGGACAATGCTAAAAAGTATATCGAAGAAGGTAATCTTGGTGGCAAGGGCAGTGAAGCACATAAGGCCGCCATTACTGGTGACACCGTTGGCGATCCGTACAAAGACACCGCCGGCCCGGCTATTAACCCGCTCATCAAGATTGTCAACATCGTGGCGCTGCTGATCGTTGCCCTGGTGGTTCGTTAAAGCTTGCCGTCTGTGGCGCAACGGGGTAGTCTCAGGTCATGAGGTGGGTAAAATTCAGACGGGTTTTAAAGCGGCATCCAGGGTTGTTTCTGATCGCTGGGGCGGTTGTCGTTTGTTACATCGGAGCGGTTGTCTGGTTTTCTGGCAGGGTTTTACCGCGTGTATACGTTGGAGAAGTAAAGCTCGGCGGTCTAACCTACGAGCAGACCGTGCAAACCCTGGCAAAGTTCAAAAAGGATTCCGTTCCAGCCTCGGTTAATCTTCTTGCCAAAGGTAAGACCAGTCGGGTCAAACCAACTGACATAGGCTGGAAAATGGACGTCGAGAAAACTGCTAAAAAAGTTTACGAACTTGGCCGGCGCGGCAGTTCGAGTCTTTTTTACCAATTCAGAGCGCCATTTGCGAAGACAACCGTCGTGCCGATCGTTGACTACGATGCGGAACGCCTGGAAGCGGTGATAAAATCGTTCACGGTCTCGGTGGACGAGCCGGCAATCGACGCCTCGGCAACGCTCGTAGATGGAAAGGTTGTTCCTGTCAGTGACCAACAAGGCGAAGTGATCGACTTGGAGGGTGCAAAGGCCAAGATTCTGGACCATTTCAGTAATTTTCATGGTGGCGATATAGCGCTAGAATCAGTTGTTGATTATCCCAAGATCGTACTTGGTAGCGCGGCGCTGCTGCAGAAATCGGTTCAAGAGCTAGCCAAAACAGAGCTAACTCTAACGTGGGAAGGTGGTAAAAAGAAATTGAGTAAAAATGGAATCCTGAGTCTCGTTGGGTTTGTCGGCAAGGTTCAGGGTGGGGCGAGTGACCTTGGTTTGCCCAAGGTTCTAACGGCCGCTTTTACCGATGCTCGAGTTCAAAGCTACTTGTCTAGCATCTCGGGGCTGACCGACGATCCGGTCGTTGAGCCAAAGTTAGCGATCGTTGATAAGAAGCTGACCGTTCTTAAAGCCGCCAAAGCAGGTCGTATGGTTGATTTGAAGAAATCATCTGCCAAGATACTTCTGGCTTTGCGGAAGGCCGAGCAGAAACGAACGGTGGCCTTGATACTGAGAGACAGGCCTCCGACAATAGACGTCGCAAACCTTGGTAAGCTCGGCATCATAGAACGCATCGGCTACGGCGAGACCAGCTTTTACGGGTCACCTCCAAATCGAGTTCACAACATCACTCGTGGCGTGGAAATCTTGCAGAGTGCTTTAATCCGACCCAGGCGCGAGTTTTCGACAACTGGGACGCTGGGTGCGGTTGATAATACTACCGGCTATTTACCAGAGCTTGTTATTAAAGAAAAGCGCACCGTACCGGAGTACGGCGGCGGGCTCTGCCAAGTTTCAACAACCCTTTTTCGGGCAATCTTAGATGCTGGACTCAAGGTTACAGAGCGAACGGCCCACGCTTATCGAGTACCTTATTATGAGCCGCCAGTAGGCCTTGACGCGACGATTTATATGCCCAAACCCGACTTGCGTTTCTTAAACGACACCCCTGGTAACATCCTGATCCAAGGTCAGGTGGTCGGTAACAAAGTCATTTTTGAGCTGTGGGGTACGAGCGACGGCCGCAAGTCAACAATTGGCACACCGAGAATCCTGAGCACTACCAAGCCCGGCGAGGCGATCTACGCCAAAACAGATACTCTGCCCGAGGGTGAAATCAAACAAGTTGAGCTAGCGCACGACGGGGCGGCGGTGTTGGTGGATTACGTTGTGACACGCAACGGCAAAACCATAATCCAGACGACGTTTAAATCGGTTTACCAAGCTTGGCCAGCACGCTACTTGGTTGGCACAAAAAAGAAGAAGTAACCAAAAAGAGCCCAGGGTCTTGACTGTCGGCCGAAAATGAGGTAAACTCAGCGCAGTTTAACAACCGGAGGTGCGTCGTTGCCACACGAATTATGTCGGAAGTTCGCCGCGCACGGTAATTTTATGCGCGGAAGTAAGCTGCTGAGCTACGAAGAGTGGTCGATGCTGGCTCGTTGTCTACTTGACGCAAGCAAGCAACCCAGGGAGGATCTTTTCGACGAGGCCCAGGTGCTTGGGCGGGCGAGAGAGATGGAACGTACGTATCGTACTCGGCTGCCCGAGACGAAAGCCATCGCCAAGCTCCGGGATGCGTATTATTCGGGGCTGAAGAAACTCGAGGCCTACGAGTCGCCAGCGAGGCCAGTGCCCAAGCCAGAGAAGCGCTACTATTGGCAAGATAGAGACTAACAGCTTTCTCCCAAAGCCGCCGCGTCCTGAGGACTAGCAGGCCGGCGGCCCGATTTCTTTCCCTCGCTTACCCTCACGTGGGGTCGTCGGCAGACAGCTGCTCGGCGGCCCCTACTTTTTTGCTCCAGAGGCTCTAACTAACCCCGCAAATAGCGGATGAGGTTTATTGGGCCGACTTTTGAACTCTGGGTGAAACTGGCAGGCAATGAAAAACGGGTGGCCGTTAAGCTCGACTATCTCTACCAAACCAAGCTGCGGATTGACTCCCGAGAATCTTAGGTTTTGATCGGCCTCGAATTGAGGCAGAAACTTATTATTGAACTCGTAGCGATGGCGATGACGTTCCTGAATTACTGGTTTTTTGTAAAGATTGCGGGCAAGTGTACCTGGCTTTAAATGGCAGTCGTAGTTACCGAGTCGCATGGTCGCTCCGAAGCTACCGCTGATCATCTTTGCCACCTGATCTTCCATTAAGTCTATGACCGGCTCCTTCGACTTGCCGAATTCGGTTGAGCTGGCGTCTTTCAGTTTGAGCTCGTGGCGAGCGTACTCGACCACGGCCAACTGCAAGCCCAAACACAGCCCCAAGAAGGGAACTTTATTTTTGCGAGCCCACTCGATCGCGAGAATAATTCCCTCGATTCCCCGTTTGCCGAATCCGCCGGGCACACAGATGCCATCGAGACTAGATGTTGTGAGTACTCGCGTCCCAGTTTTCTCGATTTCTTCCGAATCGATGAACACGATCTCCAGCGCGAAAGGGCTTGTCCAGGCGGCCGCTTTGAGCGCTTCAATTACCGAGAAATAGGTATCTTTCATCGACATATACTTGCCAACCAACCCAATCCGTAATTTCTGTTCTTTTTGGGAGTCGATTAGCTTTATTAGGCGAGCCCAGGATTTATCGGAGCTAGGCGACCTAGCGAGACGGAGGTGCTTCATAACCAACTCGTCAACACCTTGTCGCTGCATTATTCGGGGAACCTTGTAGATTGAGTCGACAGTTTCGAGCGCCACAACCTGCTCGTTTTTTAGCCCAGCAAACATAGCGATTTTTTCCAATTGCCTTTTTTTCACGGGAAAATCAGTCCGACAAAATACCAGGTTCGGGTGGATCCCCCGCTCGCGCAGATCGATTATTGAATTCTGAATCGGCTTAGTTTTCAGCTCTTCGGAAACTGGCAAATACGGCAAGTAGCCGACGTGGACGAAAAAGGCATCACTGTTCTTTTCGTGTCCCACTTGGCGGATGGCTTCGATAAAGTGGGCCGATTCGATATCGCCGATAGTTCCGCCGATTTCGGTTATCACCACCTTGGCTCGAGATTGTTGGGCGGCAAGAAAGAGCCGTCGTTTTATCTCGTCGGTGATATGCGGGATAACTTGAACAGTTTTGCCCAAGTAAACGCCGTTCCGCTCGTTTTCGATAACTTTTTGGTAGATAGAGCCGCTCATTATCGACGAGTCACGGTTCAGCTCGACGTCCAGAAAGCGTTCGTAGTGACCCAAATCCAGATCGGTTTCTGCTCCGTCGGCAGTTACAAAACACTCGCCGTGTTCGCCCGGGTTCAGAGTACCGGCGTCGACGTTCAAGTACGGATCAAATTTCTGAATATAAACCGAGTGACCGTGACTTTTCAGGAGGTTGCCAAGTGAGGCGGCTACAACGCCTTTGCCTAAACCGGAGAGAACTCCGCCGGTAACGAAAATGTATTTCGTCATCGAAAGTTAAACTATCGTTCGGTTGGCGTGCTGTCAAACTACCCTGTTTTTCAGTACGCTTTTAGTATGGATTTAGGCAATATATTTCGGGCGTACGATGTGCGCGGAATTTACCCGTCGGAGATTAATGAGGCTGTGGCGCAACGCATTGCCCAAGCCGGGGCGCAGTTTTTGAACGCGAAAACTATGGCAGTTGGCCGCGATGTTCGCCTGTCGAGCCCGAGGCTGGAGAAAGCTGTTATTGACGGTTTGATAAGCGCAGGCGTGGACGTTATGGAAATCGGCGCTGTGCCAACCGAGCTTCTCTACTTTGCCGTGGGTTACTATAATCTCGGTGGCGGTATCCAAGTGACGGCCTCACACAACCCAGCCCAGTTCAACGGCCTCAAGTTTATCGGTGAAGGCGTTAAGGCTTTGAGCGAGGAAGACGGTTTGCAAGAGATTCGACACTTTGCCGACTCTGATCGTAGGTTTGACGCCGAAAGAGATGGTGAGGTGCACTCTCGCAATGTTGAGGAAGCCTACTTCGACTTTCTGACCCAGTTTTGCAGTTTTGATAACGGTCGAAAATTAAAAATTGTCGCCAACAATAACTTCGGCCTGAGCGGACCGGTAGTAGAGCGTTTGCTGAAACGACTAGCTAGCGACCATATTCAACTCATCAAGCTCAATTTTGAACCAAACGGGACATTTCCCGACGGTCCGCCTAACCCGTTGCTGGAGAAAGTTCAGAGACAAACCCGTGTGCAGCTCCTTGAGCACCAAGCTGATTTCGCCGTGATGTGGGACGCTGATGGCGACCGGTGTATGCTAATGGATGAGCGAGGGGAAGTTATTGAGAACTGTCACCTGACAGCCTTGCTGGCTGTATACCTGCTCAAGGAAAACCCTGGATCGAAGATTATTCACGACCCACGAAATGTTTGGGCAGTTGACGAAGCCGTTAAGTCATCTGGCGGCGTGCCGCTCGTGAATCGAGCTGGACACGCTTTCATTAAGCACCGGATGAGAGAAGAGGGGGCGCTGTTTGCCGGAGAGACAAGCGGGCATTTCTACTTTCGCGATTTTTTCTTTGCCGACTCCGGAATTATCCCATTTTTGCTGTTTCTAAATATCGTGGCCAATTCAGACCAAAAAGTCTCGGAGCTTTTTGCCCATCTGCGCGCTAAATACCCAGTATCGGGCGAGATAAACTTCGAGTTTGAAGATAACTACAAAGTGGTCGAAGAGGCTAGAAAAAGATACATCAAAGGTGAGATTGATAATACCGACGGTCTATCAGTCAGCTATAAGAACTGGCGTTTCAATTTACACGTTGCCAACACGGAGAATCGCTTACGACTGAATGTGGAAGCGCATGACAAGTGGACTCTCCAGGCAAAAACCGACGAACTGGTGACGTTGATAAAGTCTTTGAGCGCCTAAGCTAGGGGGTTGAATTCTAACTCGGGCGCTCGGGCGGAGCCTTACTCGTCTTTGTCTGGCAACGGTACCAGGCCAATCCCTTCGCGGGCGGCATGGATGTAGCAGACTCCGAAGAGCAGTTGCTTGCGCTTTCCATTCCTCTTCACCTCTCTGAGGGTCACGCGATCGTCGTACCAAGCGCGGTCGCCCACGCGTACAGGCAGACAATTCTCAGTGTCGCAGAACCAACAGATGCCGCGGTAGTTAGCCGGCGGCGAATCCTTGGTTCGAACAGTCGGGTGAACGTTATGTCGAGCAATGGCCTCGGCAAGTTCACAAGTGACAAAGGGCGCCTTGTAGCTCAAGGCGATTCACCTCCTAAAGACCCGGAGGCAGTTCCACGGGGTACCACCCCCGCCCTGATGCACGTAGCAAAATAATCGTATACGAAACAGCGTGCCCAACAAGGGATTATCCTACAATCAGACCCAGCGCTTTTTTGGCTTTGGCTAGTGTTTCGGCGGCGATCGGTTGGGCCTTTTTGCGGCCTTCCTCAAGAATCTGAACTAGTGCGTCTTCATCCTTGAGCAGGGCGTGATAAGTTTTCTGGATCGGGCCCAAAAAGGCGATAACGTCGTCAATGAGCTGTTCCTTAAGCTCGGAGTAGCGCAGAGTGCCGTCTTTGTACTGGTTTTCGAGTCTAAGGTACGTCTCACGATTGCCAATTCCTTCAAGAATCGTAAACAAGTTTTTGACCGCTGGGCTCATCTCTTTAGCACCCGGATCGGAATCAGTTACCGCTCGTTTGATCGTTTGGGTCACGGCCGTTTCGTCGTCGAGAAGTGTTATGGCTGAGCCAGGGATAGATTTAGACATTTTGTGCTTCGGATCGTTCAAAGCCATGATGCGAGCCCCAGTGTTGAGTAGCGGCTTTGGCTCAATAAATGTTTTTTCAGCATGAGCATTGAAGCTCCTGACTAATTCCCGAGCGAGCTCGAGGTGTTGAACTTGATCGTCGCCAACCGGTACGACTTCGGCGTCGTAGAGCAAGACATCGGCGGCCATCAAAACCGGGTAAGTAAAAAGACCGGCGTTCTGGCCGTGGCGATCGGATTTTTCTTTGTACTGGGTCATCCGGTTCAGTGCTCCCATACTGACAAAGTTGCTGAGAATCCAGGCCAGCTCGGTGTGTTCCGAGATATCAGACTGGAGGAAGTAGGTCGTATTCTTCGGATCAACCCCGCAGGCGATCAGCATCGCCGCAACGTGGCGAGTTAGGTAACTCAAGTCTTTGGCAGTCGGTCGAATCGTCAGGGCGTGGTAATCGGCGATAAAGAAAAAACAGTCGTAATCGTTTTGGAGGTCAACAAACTGCTTGATCGCACCTAAATAGTTACCAAGGTGAAGTTCCCCGGTTGGTTTAATGCCGCTAACGAGTCTTTTCATTGGCTTGATTGTACCCGAAACGTTACCAACCTTCTAAGTCTTACTCGTAACGAAGCGCCTCAAGCGGACTAATTTTCGTGGCTCGACGGGCAGGAATCAAACCGACTAACGCTCCCAGGAGTATTATTAGCCCGATTATCAGTAGTAGAAAGAGTGGCGGGGCGTAGTAGAAACTTGTTGTAGCGTTCCCGGTCGCCTTGGCAATCAGATTCACTATGCCGTTTAATCCGTAACCTACCCCAAGACCTAGCGCGATACCTCCGATACCACCCAAAATGCTAATAAGCATTCCTTCAACCAGGAACAATTTCCAGACATCACGCCGTTTGGTACCGAGCGTCTTCATAACCCCAATCTCACGGGTACGTTCCATTAGCGAAACTGAGAGAGTGTTGAACATTCCGAGCGCCGCAACGAAGGTGGCAATTAGACCGAACCCGGCCAAGACGGTTCGAACGACGCTGAATATGCCGTTTAGCTGGCTGATAATGTCCCCGACGTATTCGGTTTGTAAACCGCCGAGATCGGCTATCTGTTGTCTGGTCTGGGCGATCTCCGAGACGTTCTCTACCTCAATCTTTGCGGCAGAGAAAGCAAATGCGCCGTAGGCGTCAACAACAGGCTGAATTGGAGCGGATAGATACGGTGTCTCACGGTCGTCAATAATTCCTACAACCGTGAAAGTAATCTCGTCTGTCTTTGGTTTGCCAGCTAATAGTCCCCCGCGCATTAAAGGTTGGAACGTAATTTTACTGTTCAGAACCTTCTCGGCCGGCAGGGAAAGCAAAGTAAGTACTGCGTCGGAAATCAGCAGCTCTCCCTTGTCGTCCGCAAACAAACGGCCTTTTTTTAGGGTTAAGTCAGTCTGTTGCAGATAGGTCGTGCTGTTGAATAGCGCAATAACATCTGCCTTTGTTGACGAGCTTGGAAGCGTTAGTTTGGCGGGCGTTTCCAGCTGGAGATGGATGCCCTTAACGTTGTTGAAGCTAGTAATTTTATTAACGATCTTACTATCGAGTTCGCCGATATCGCCAGTTCCCACCTTGACGTCAAAAAAGCTTAGAGATTTTGATTGAAGCGTTTCACGAATTGCCAAGCGTTGGATGCCGTAGCCGATTGAAACCAGGAATATTACGGCCGTGACGCCGACAGCCACGCCACCGATTGTCAGCAAGGTACGACTGCGTCGGGAGGTTAAGTTTCTGAAGCCCAGGGAGATAATGTCTTTCCAGGTCATGGTTTCGTTACCTTGGTTTGGGGCTTGGAAATTTCTTGAGCTAAGGATGGCTTAGATTTGACTTGGGTTTGAACCTTGCCAGTCGCAGAGCTGTCAGACGCAGGCTTCGTGGTGGCGGTAGCATTTCGGTCTGCCCATGAGCCAAGGATATCAGATATGCCTTTGTTGTTGTCTGGGCTAGCTGGGGGTCTTTTCACTTCCACATTCACGATCTTGCCGTCGATCATTGAAACGATCTTTGATCCGTAGGGCATGTGGCTCATATTGTGAGTGACCATAATGATTGTTTTTCCGAGCTGTTCGTTGATTGTCTTTAGAAGCTCCATGACGACTATCGACGAGTCGGTGTCTAGGTTTCCAGTAGGCTCGTCGGCAAAGATTACTTCCGGCTCGGTAATCAGCGAGCGCATAAGCGAACAGCGCTGTTGCTCACCAACCGACAGTTCGTGCGGGTGCTGGTTGGCCAGTTTTTCCAGGTTGAGCACATGAAGCATCCTGTCCGCCTTGGCAACGGCATCGCTCTTGGGAATGCGGTGCAGTAACAGCGGAAAAGCGACGTTCTCTCGAACCGAAAGCGCTTTGATCCAGATTGGCTGCTGATGAACCATGGCAATGTGGTGACTACGCAACTCAGTTCGTTGGTCTTCGTGCATGGCAAAGATGTCTTGGTTATTGAAGTAAATCTTACCTTCCGAGGGCGGCTCCAGGCCGAACATTAGATACATAAACGTGGATTTTCCACAGCCCGACGGGCCAATTAAAATCACGAATTCACCCGGAGTAATCTCAAGTTCGAGGTTGTGTAATACCTCAATCTCGCGCTTTCCTATCGGATAGCGCTTAGAGATCTTATCGACCTTGAAGATTGCTTCTACTGCCATAGTCGTGATAGCCAACCGAAATTCTTTACTAGGGTTCGGCTGATTAGCTGAAGGGCGTTAAGGCGGCGAATACCGCCGGAAACGTTCTCGGGGTCGCTGTAGGTGATGTTGCCGGAGGAGTCGGCGAGTTTAACGCGGACCGAGTAAATTCCGCCGGCAGGTACGGAAATGCTGAGATTGTGCGATTGGTTCAGAGTATCCGCTTGACCGCTGATGTTGTAGGACGTTGCCGACGAGCCTTGAGCAACTTCAAGCTGAGCAACGGTTGGTTCGTTTGATTCTACCTTGGCGACCAGAATAGTTTTTCCGTCGGTTTGAGGTTGTGACATGATGGCAAAGCTAAGAATCTCCGGAGGCTTGGTGTCGTCTTTTGTCGTGGCGTAGACGATCTCCGGAACGGCGTCGTTACCGAATGAGTCACTCCCGCCGGCGATAATCTTGTACGAACGTTTGGGTAACAGACCGCTAAGAACGATACTGTGCTTGGTGGAAAGTGGCTCACTGGCGGTTCGCTCTAGCTGAGTGGCACCGCTAGTTGAGTAAAGGACAGTTGTTGAAGTATCGATGTTAGAGGTATAGGTAACTTTTAAGGTTGGCGTATCAACTTTCAGTACTGGCTCAACCTCAACGTTACTGACAACCGGCATCGGCAGGGTTTCGAACTTGTTAATAACCTCTTGCGCAAAGACGTCACCGTCGCTCGTTACCATCCGGAAACCGTAAAAGTAATCGGTCGTGTCTTTCAGTCCCGTTAGGGCGATGCTGAAGTCCTGCCCGAAGCTGTCAAATTCCTTCACGCTACCGAACTCTGAAGTCTCGCCGTACTTCAGTTCGCCCTTAGCTTGGACGTTTGTCTTGAAACTGACCCGCGCGCTACTTAGGCTAATGTCGGTTACCTCAACGTCTTTCACTACAGGTGGCGGCGCGGTGGTTAGGTCCATCGCCCCATAGGTGGCGGTGTTGCCGTCAACATCGGTGGAGTAGAGGAAACATTTATAGGGGGTTGACGGGGTTAGCCCCTCGACTGAGACGTTGTGAGCCAAGACTTGAGCGAAATCACCGGCAGTAATGTCTAAATCGTTAACTGTGAGACCGCATTTAACGAACGAAGTGCCCGAGCCGTCACCTTTGGCGCGAGTCGTGATCCAGCTGAAGGTGATGCGGCGAGCAAATATATTGGTGCTGATTGTCTCGCTGGCAATCGTTGGCGCGGAGGTGAACTTGCCAGTGGGGACGACGCTTAGACTGCTTGTGGAGACCGACTCGGTGTTGGTTTTAGTGTAGGCGGTGGTTTTGTAGTAGTAACGTGTGCCGCCGGTCAGGCCCTGGTCGACGTAAGCGGTGCCGGTGGTGCTGGAAATTACGGTGTACGTAACATCATCTGTGGAGCGGTAAACTTTGTACCCAGAGAAATTGCCTTCGTCGTAGGTGTCTGGTTCCTCCCAGGATAGAGCGGCGCCGTACTTCTGGGCGTCGCGATCCGAAAGGTCATTTAGATTGAAATCATTCGGTGCGCTCGGTGCGGCCGTATTAGCGGAAAAGCTAACCTGCGCGTAGAGGTCGTAATCGACGTTGCCGGCGCCGTCTTTAGCGACCACGTAAAACGTGTTCTCTCCTTGCTGAGTCGCCAACGCTGCTGGCCCAACCGACTCGGCCGATGTTTCGGTGCTATTGTTGGCGGTCGGTAGAGCGTTGACGCTCCAGCGGTAGCGCAGCAGCTCCAACTCTCCGACGTACGTTAACGGCGGATCCCAAGTGATGGTAAAGGAGTTAGTCTCGGAGACTTCGTTATCCACTTCAATATTTTGCGGCGGGGTTGGTGCCGAACCAGAGTAGTAATAGTTAGCTGAGGTTGAGCTAGAGGCGTTGCCGGCGTTATCCACTGTACGCAGGTAGAAGATGTTTGTGCCTGACTGGTACTGACCCTCGGCGTGTTCGTCGTTAGGAAGCGCGATTGAGGTGGTCGTCAGTGGGTTGGAGTCGGTCCAGCTATCTACTGCATCCCCGCCCGTTCGGTACTGGTATTTTAGTACGCCCGACTGAGCGTCGGAGCCGGCAGAGTAGCTAAAAGTGAACGAATCAGTTGCTGAATATCCAGCCGGGTTGACTGAGATCGAGCCGGGGTTGGTTGGCGCGGTTGAGTCGAATTGGTAGGTAAAGGCTTCCCAAGCGGAACCGGAGATGTTCTGGGCGTTGTCGCGGGTTTTAACCAAGAAGTAGTAAGTCGAGCCGCTCGACATCGCCTCATCGAGGATATATTCGGCACCAGTTTGGAACTGAACCGCCGAGCCGTCGTTAATTATTCCCGAAGTTATGCTCGGGTTAGCTTCTGAATCGGTGCCAAAATAAAGATAGTAACCTTCGACACCTGAACCGCCCGCGTTGTCTGTGCCGGCGTTCCAGCTGAATTTGGGTGCGGCGTAATTGTACCAAGTGCTAGTAACTAGGGTCGAGTTCTCCTCGTCGGAGTCGTAAACGGTCAGGGCATCGGGGTTGGTTGGTGCGGTAGTGTCTTGGTAGTAACTGATAGTGTAGTCGTTGAAAGTGGGGGTATGCAGTCCGTCGGAAGTTAGTGTTACCTCTACGCGGAGATAGGCATTGGCTGGCGAGGCGATCTGGTAGGTGTAAGTGTCGGTACCGGTGGTTCGTTGGGCGTTGGTGACGGCCGTGAGACTACTCCAATCGGCGCCGTCACTGGAGCTCTGGGTCTTAATACTGACGGTCGTATTAGCCGGAGCTGTGTAATTGGCGGTCAAGTTGGCCCATTTATAAACTGAAGTGAGGCTGTGAGCAGTGGATGTATAGCTGCCGGTTTTAGCAAAGCTGGTGGTCGAGGTCTGTTGAGTATAGGTATAGATGCCGTCGGAGATGGCGTTAGTCCCCTGACCCAAGAAACCGTGCAACTGTTCGCCGTTTTCACCCGACAGATCGCCACCGGCGCCCCATCCAGCAGGGGCGTTATTGAGAGTTGACCAGGTATTGAGTGTAATATCATAAACATACAAATTCTGTGGTGGTGTGCCGATATTACCTCGAGCAAGGTAAATCTTGCCGTCGCTACCTAGTGAAAGTGAGCCACCAGTACTAACAGTACCTGGAGCATCAGCTACCAACGGGTCGCTCCAGGTGTTGGCACCAACATCGTAACGGTAGAAACTAGCCGTACTACTTCCCCTGGTCATATAGATGTAGCCGCTATTATAAACTAGCGAACCACCCCAGCTGGGTGTGGACGTCGAACTAGTCATCGTGCTCCAACGCGAGCCAGCTGACCCTTGGGTATCGTAACGGTAGAACTGAGCACCATTGGCGCCACGGGAAAGATAAATATAGCGGCTACCATCGTAGACCATGTCTGAGCCAGCATTAAGACTGGCCGGAACTAAGTCGGTTGAGCCGGAGTTGATCTTAACCCAACTATTACTGGAGATTGTGTACTTAAAGAAATCTAAGTTGGTTGTACCGGTGGTGGCGTAAATCGTGCCGTTGACGGAGTCGTAAACGAGAGATGCTCCTTGGTTAAGTCCCTCTGGCACCGGAGCCATCGTCACAACAGTACTACTTGAGCGATCGAAGCGAACAAACTGGCTATCGATATTGCCGCGAGTAGCGTAGTAGTAGTTGCCGTCCCCCTTGACCACCGAGGCGCCATTTGAAGTTGGGTAGTAAATCGTTCCGGCATATTGGGTGCCAAAAACATTTTGAACAGGTTTTTTCCAGACACCGTTATCGATATCAAAAATCCAAAAAGCGGTGGTATTAGCTCCTCGAAGGGTGTAGATATTGCGACCGATAATTCGTTGAGCGGCGCCGTAAGAGGTATAAAGCGGCGGTTCTTGGATAATCGACCAAACATCGTTGACAGTGTCGTATTTCAAAAATGTGCCGCGATTGTTACCGGCTAAACCGTAAACAGCGTTGGTGGTGGCGTCGTAGTTCAGATTCGCACCGACATAGAATCCAACCGGTGCCATTGTTAGCGGTGTCCAAGTGTTGGTAGAGATAGTGTACTTGGCGAAATAGGAATAGTTATTGCCTTGACTGGCGTAAATTGTGTCGGTGCCGTCAAAGGCTAAAGCCGCACCAAGGTAGGTTGTTTGGTTGGCGGTGCCGTTGCCGAAGTTGGCGTTGGTCAAGTTGGCCCAAGTATTGTTCTGGGTGTCATAGCTCCAAAAAGCATCGTCAGAGTTACCGCGCAGGAAATAAATGTAACGAGAGCCATCGTAAACTGCCGACGCGCCGTAGTTAGCGGCCAGAGGCAAGTCGGCGGCGGCGGAGTCGTCCCAAGTGCTGGACGAAATAGTGTAACGGGCGAACGACGAGGAACCGTTGCCGATCCAGCCGTAGAGATAACCGCTCGGCCCTTCAACGACCCCACCGCCGGCGTAAACGTTGCCAAAGTTTGAAGCTCCTTCGGTCGTCCAGGCATTGCCAGCGACATCGTAGGAGTAAAAAGTGGTCGTATTGTTACCGCGGAAGGTGTAGAGCTTGTTCGAGGATGCAACATAGGCGAACATGCCACCAACATAGATACTGGCCGGTGGGGCAATTAATGATTCCTGACCCCAACTACCGGTGGCGGTGCTAAGCTGTAAGTTACCCGAACTCTGAGTGGCACTGACGCTCGTTAGCGTACCGGTTTCAAAATTGGCTTGACTGGTCATCTGCAGGCTTTGCGGCGGTGTCACCCCGTTATAGACATAGGTGAAGGCGGCATAAGTGCTACTGGCGTTGTTGTTTTTGTTGTCGACGGCCTTAAGGCGTAAATAATAGGTTCCGGCTGTCATGGCGGTGTTAGCGGTAAAGGTGGCGGTAGTAGCGAGGCTGCCGCTGGTGGCTGGGTCGGCATTAACATCGGTGCCGAAATAAACATAATAGCCCTGCAAACCGCTCCCAGCGTCGCTCGCTCCGCTCCAGGTGAAATACGGTGCCACATGGGGGTAGCTCTGGCCGCTGGTCAGGGCGGTGCCACCAACCTGCTGGGACGATCCGGTGGCGGAGGACGGGTTTGTCGGGGCTGTTTCATCTGAGGTGTAGGTCACAGTGAAATCATCCAGCGTCGGCGTCACCGTTTTATCAGTTGATGCTGTAAACGTCAGCCGAACCTGAAGATAGCGATTAACGGTTGATTGGATGTCTGAACCCGAAAGGGCTTGGTAGGAAGTCCAGCTACTGTTATCGGCGCTACTTCTGGTTTCGATTAAAAGCGACGAATCGCTACCAGCAGTTGTGGTACTGGCGAGCGAGACCCAGGCGGAGACGAAGCTAAAATCAAAGACGGGGCTGGTGTAAGTGCCGCTCGTAGTGTAACTGTTGGCATCGATCGAGTAAGTCCAGAAGTCAGCCACCCCGTTGCCCCGGACGGCATAAATCGTGCTACCCATCACCGCTAGAGAGGCGCCGTTGTAAGCTCCGACACCCCCTGCCGCCGCTAGCTGGGTGTTAGCTAGTTTTCGCCAGGAGTCGCCGCTGATGTTGTACTCGTAGAACTTGTCTTTGTAGTAACCAGCCAGCGCGTAAATTTTACCCGATTTGTACTCGAGAGAAGCGCCGTAGTAGGCCGGGAACGGGGCGGAAGCGATCTCACTCCAGGTATTAGTGCCAACAGTGTATTTCAGAAATCGGCTAACGCCGTAACCTGGTAGAGCGTAAATGTCCGTGCCATCACTTACCATACGGCCACCAACATTGGCGACCGATGTTTGCGGTGAGGTCGGCAAGTCGGCGACTGATGCATCGTCCCAAGAGTCACCAGAGATCGAATAGCGGTAAAAAGTAGCTGTACCGGCTCCGCGAAGAGCATAGATATAGTCTCCTGACCCGGGGTACACCAAGCCGCCACCGTTACCAATCGCTGCCAGGGTGATCGCCAACAGTGACCAGGAATTGCCGGCGATGTCATAGCGTAAGAAGTTGGTATTGTTACCCTGGAAAAAGTAAAGATAGTTGCCCGCCTTCACCCCAAAGGTGTCGTAATTAAAATTGTAAGTAACTGAAGCGACGATAGCACTGGCCATCAAAGACCAAGTATTGGCCGAGGAGTCGTAACGAAGAAGGTTAGCCGTATTTCCCCCTCGCAATAGATAAACGTATTGAGCCCCGTCAGATATTAGATTGCCGCCCGTGCCAACGGTATAGGCAACAGAAGAAACTATCGGCTCAGCCGAACCAACCCAGGCGGAGGTGTTCGGGTTCCAGGCCCAGAAAGTTCGGGTTGAAGTGCCACGAAATGCGTAGATCCGGTCGGTGCCAGAGACATAAATTAACCCGCCGTAGTTCACTGTTAGCGGTACATCGGTCAGTGCTTCCCAAGTATTGCCGGAAATTGAGTACCGATACCAAGTTAAGGTGCCGCCGCTTCGAGCTTTGTAGATGTAGTTGCCAACTACCATTGCGTTACCGTCGGCGTTCATTAGTCCTCCGGCCGTGACATCGGCCACGGCCGCGTCGCTCCAAGTTCCGGCCGCAATATCGTAGCGATAGAAACTCAAGGTATTGTTGCCTCGCCAGGCGTAGATGTAGCCAGCGTTATAAACAAGGTCAGCGCCGTTATAAATTGTAGCCGGCGGGCCAGTTAGCGGGTCCCAAGTGTTGGTGCCAATATTGTAACGGTAGAAGTCTTGGGAGTTGTTGCCACGCAAGAGGTACATATTAGTGCCGTCAAAGGCCAAGCCGCTACCATTGCCAACAACATCCGAGGTCTCGGCTAGCTCGGTCCAGGTATTGGTACTGATGGTATATTTGGCAAATTTTTTAGTGTAGAGCCCGAAAGTGGCGTAAATGGCGCCGGTTGAGTCGTAGCGCATATCCGACCCAATGCCAACGGCAAACGGAGCGTTGGCCATGGCCCGCCAGGTATTTCGGACCGGGTCGTAGCGCCAGAAGTAGGCAAATGATCCGCCGCGCAGAGTATAAATATAAGTGCCGTCGCTCGAAAAAGCCGATCCAGATTCGATGGTGTCGGGCGGTTCAGCCCAGCTTCTAGCACCCCAAGACCCAGCCGCTTGGAGCTGGAGACGATCCGGTGTTGATTCGGTGTCGAGACCGCTCAAGACTCCCAACTCATAATCGGCCTTAGTAGTGACGGTCTGGGTTAAGTTGGCGGCAAAACTGGACGGACTGTAACCGAGGGTGACAAGTATGATGAACACCGAAAGTAACGCAACCCCCCGTCTGGTCCACGGGTGCGTGGCCAAATAACTGACATGCCGGACTATGTGTCGGTGGTTAAATTTCATCCCCTCTGTAACTCACCATATCGCTCGTCAAGCGCGATATCAACCCCAGGCGGTGAGGCCGTAACAAAGCAATTGTATCTTTCTCGTTAAAAATTCTATGGTGGTTTTCAAGCACCCCAAAACTAGGGCAAGACACGGAGGTTGGTAATGTGGAAATTTCTTACGACCCTCGCAATTCTTTTGTTCTTCTCACTACCGATGGCCTCGGCGAGTATTCGTCACTCCAAAGTGAAGCATCGGGCACGAACCCAATTCACGGTTTATCGCTTTAGCCGCGAGCTCGACCTGTGGTCGCCGCAGATCTTCAGCGGTCTAACGGCGGCCGAGGTTAAAGCCAGGACCAAAGCTGACAAGGTGTTCACTTTGGGCTTTCTCGACATCAGGAAAGTCCGTGGTGGATACACCTACAAGCCGGTCAACCTGCACATCATCGATGGAGCGATCATGGTTCCGGCTTTCTTCCCGAAGGAGAAAGTTCTGGCCGACTTTCCTTGGGAAGGACCAACGATCTACGATAGCGTTACCCAGTGCCTATCGTACGGTACGCCCACAGCCGCCTGCGGCCTAATGCGGATTCCGCCGGTTCCAACAGAGAAAACTGGTCGCCGGATCTGGGCGATCAAAGGCAAGAACTTCTTTGTCGTTGAGTACTTCGGTACCCGAGCCGATGGACTGCGCATCGCTCGAAGCTACGGTTTCGAGTCTAGCGCTCACAGCGACGGTGGCCACATGGTCAGCGCTCATGCCAGGCATGCTTCGTTTGCCCTAATTTTCAAGGGTAAGCGACCGCTAGCAATCGCAGGCTTGTTCGACCCGCTTGCAAGTCTGGCACAGTAGGCGCAATTTGAGAGAAAGCTTTCGCTCCTCCTCAAGCAAGGCCCTAGATGGGCCTACTGGTCCAACCCGAACCCCTCACCGCGCGCGGTGGGGGGAGGTTTTTGCGGCTCATGTTGACCCCGCACTTTTCAACCGTCTTGAAGGCTATGCCCAATACGCTTCTTCAATCTGGCGTACGACTGGCCGAATTGTTTGAGTTTCTTTTCTCGATCAAGCGCATCTAGTTTTGAGGCATAGCCCTCAAGGTAGACAATCTTCCACGGTCGGTAGGGTTTTGTTGCGAGTGACTTACCTTCGTTATGATCTAGCAGTCTTTGCCGCAAGTTGTTCGTTTGTCCGAAGTAAAGCCGCCGTTCCTTGCCAAGCAGTACATACACCCAATGCATAAGTTAATTGTAACAACTTGCAACGGTTGAATAGTGCGGGGTTGACAAATGTAAAGCAAACTTTACAATAAATGCTACAAATATGAGTAAAAATCCTAAAGGAGGTTCAATGCAACTGCAACCACTTTCCGACCGCTTGGTCGTTAAACCGCTCGATGCGGAAACCGTATCGAAATCCGGTATCGTCATTCCCGACACCGCCAAAGAGAAGCCCCAAGAGGGCGAAGTTATTGCTGTCGGACCGGGCCGAGTCGATAAAGACGGCCAGAGAATTGAGATGGAAGTTAAAAAGGGAGATAAGGTTCTCTTTGGCAAGTATGCCGGAGATGAATTTAAGCTTGATGGAGTTGAATACAAGATTATTAGAGAAGATGAAGTACTGGGCATCCTGAAAGGATGAATTTACAATTTACAATTCTCAATTTCCAGTCAATTTACAATGATTCAATGTTTGAAAATTGGGAAACTGAAAATTCAATGATAGCGACCGAGCAATGCGAGGGAGCTATGGAGGCGAAGTCCGACAAAATTGAAAAATGAAAACTGAAAATTGTTTTTCGACTAAAAGGAGAAAAAGATAATGTCTAAACAAATAAAATTTGCCCAAGATGCTCGAGACCGGATTAAATCCGGTGTTGATCAGCTAGCTAACACCGTTAAAGTCACCCTCGGCCCCAAAGGCCGTAATGTCCTTTTGGACAAAGGTTACGGCGGCCCGACTATTACCAATGACGGTGTCACTATCGCCAAAGAGATAGATCTCGAAGACAAATTCGAGAATATGGGGGCGCAGCTCGTTAAAGAAGTTGCCTCCCGCACCAACGATAACGTTGGTGACGGTACCACTACCGCCACAATCCTCGCTCAAGCAATGATGAGCGAAGGTCTCAAAAACGTCGAGGCTGGCTCCAACGCCATGGCCATCCGCCACGGTATTGAAAAAGCAACCGAACAGGTTGTCGCTCACTTAAAGAAAAACGCTAAGAAAATTGCGACCAAAGCCGAGATCTCCCAAGTCGCTTCAATCTCCGCTAACGACCCAGAGATCGGCAAACTAATCAGCGAAGTTTTCGACAAGGTTGGTAACGAAGGTGTTATCACGGTTGAGAAATCTGAAGCTCTGGAGATGACCTACGAGCTAACCGAAGGCATGCAATTTGACCAAGGTTACGTTTCGGCTTACATGGTTACCGACGCGACTCGCATGGAAGCAGTGCTCGAAAAACCATATATTCTCATTACTGACAAAAAGATCTCCTCGATCCAAGAAATTCTGCCGCTACTGGAGAAACTCGCTACTACCGGAAAGAAAGAACTCGTCATTATCTCCGAAGATCTTGAAGGCGAAGCTCTAGCAACAATTATCGTCAACAAACTCCGCGGAATCTTGTCGATTCTAGCCGTTAAAGCTCCGGGCTTTGGTGATCGAAGAAAAGAGATGCTCCAAGATATCGCCATTCTAACCGGCGGTGAAGTGATCTCTGAAGAAAAAGGTATGAAGCTCGAAGACACTGAAGTGGCGATGCTAGGCCAGGCTCGCAGAGTTGTAGCTGATAAAGACAACACTACCGTCATTGACGGTAAGGGGGTCACTAAAGCCATCGACGCTCGCGTCGCCCAAATCAAAGCTCAAATTGAAAAAGCAACGTCAGATTACGACAAAGAAAAGCTCCAAGAACGCCTCGGTAAACTTTCCGGTGGCGTCGCCGTCATTAAAGTCGGGGCTGCTTCCGAAGTGGAGCAAAAAGAGAAACAGCATCGTGTTGAAGACGCTAAAGAAGCCACTCGCGCCGCTATCGAAGAAGGAGTCGTTGCTGGTGGAGGTGTTGCCCTGCTCGAAGCCCACGAAGCATTAAACAAAACTAAATTTGCAGGAGATGAAGAGATCGGTCGCGAGATCGTCTCCAAAGCTCTCGTTGTACCGGCCTGGCAGATTGCCCAGAACGCTGGAGCTGAAGGCTCGGTTATCGTTGCCCGCATAATTGAGGGCAAAAAGGGTCACGGTTACGACGCCAAAGAAAACAAAATGGTAGATATGATGGCCGCTGGTATTATCGACCCGCTCAAAGTTACCCGCTCGGCTCTCCAAAACGCTGCCTCTGTCGCTGCCATGGTCCTAACAACAGAAGCCGCCGTAACTGATTTACCAGAGAAAAAAGATTCTATGCCCCCAATGCCCGATATGTCAGGCATGGGTGGCATGGGAATGTGAGCATCGGCTCACTAGAACGAGAGAAGGGCCTAGCGGCCCTTTTTTCAAACCCAATTTTCGTGGGGAGGAGGGGCTTAATTCCGAGGCAGCCCCTACCTCCCCACACCCCATACCCTGCACGGTTCCCACAGGGGTGAGGAGAAAATTCGCCTCCCTTCCGGAAGGTTCGCGGAGCGAATTGGCAAATTTTGATTTATTATTTCCCCGCCAAAAGAAAACGCCCATACCTGGATTTTTACTGCCGCTTCTGATATTATTCAACAAAATCTTTCCTGAGGAGGAAAAGGATGGAAGGAACGTACATTCACGAGTTTTGGGCTGTCACTGGGTCGTGGTCGCTCTATCACGTGACCGATGAGTTAAATGATCTTGGATTTCCCAATGTGGAGAAAGTGGGTAGCGTTGGGGTAAGCAAGCTGGAGGTAGGTGCTCGTCTCAAGAACGGCCGGCTCGTTGGCATCACCGATTCCGGATTAACGCTCTTTAACCCGGGAAGGAGATCGAATTTTGCCAGTGAGGTTAACGTTCTCCACTGGGGCGGGACGACAACACCTTTTGTCGGCCTCTTTCTTGACGAAGAGACGGCTCGAGAGTGCCTCAACCTCAATATCATTGGACCTATCTTTGAAGACGAATTCACGAAATGTGCTGGCGAAGTTGTCAGGGGGATTGCGCAAGGCCATCTTGTTTTCCGACTCGATCCGGCAGTCTGCAAACGTTTCGGATTGAAAGCACTTGAGGTCTGCCCCAGCTGCACTTGGGCGGGTCTAGACGTTCACAAACACACACTAGAGTGCCACCCTGAAGTGGCCATCGATCGCCGCAAGTGATATGGTCCTGCTGCTATTCGAAGCCCGCCTGAAAAGGCGGGCGACTTTTTGCCAAAAGAAAACGGCTCCGCTGTGTTTTTGCTACTATTGAACAATGAAGTTTCATCGTCTACTGGGGCTTTTGTTGATAATCTTTTGCGCCGGAGTTGTATTGCTAGCTCTTCTGAGCCTAACGACTTTCTCACTCCTTACGATAGTGGCATTTCCCATGATGCTGGAAAATGTTTCTTCAATCTATCCTGAGGGAGTGGTTTGGTTGATCGTAATATTCGAGCTCATCGTTGGGGCTCTTGCGGGCTGGTATCTCCTTAGAGGAAGACTTCTTGGCCTCAAGCTGTTCATTGTTGTTGGTGCAGTTGGTATCCTTTTGTATTTGCAACCAACCATACTTAGCAATATCCTTCTAGCCTTGATTTTACTTGGAGTGGGATTCCTTACATACAGAAGCCTTCTAGACTCACGGCAAGAACCGGGACGTTAGCTAGGCTAGTAGGGTTAGGGGAGGGTTCTCTTTCAATCTGAAGATTCACTAAAACCGCCAAAAGAAAACGACTCCGGGAAAGTCTTGACTTTACCTGAGCAAAGAGGTAGAGTATCAATACTTTGCGAACAGGAGGGTTTGTAGTGCGTAAAGCGTTCTCCTTCATTCTCGTCGCTCTCTTTGTTCTGCTTCTAGCTGGTTGCGCTCCTGGTCCGAATACGGCTATGAGCACACCGGTGCCGAACGGCGAAGCGGGATTCCTACTCGGTCTGTGGCACGGACTAATCGTTTGGGTGACATTCATCGTATCGCTCTTCAACGATCAGGTCAGCATCTACGAAGTGCACAACAACGGTGGATGGTACAACTTTGGCTACATCCTCGGTCTCGGATCTGCGCTCGGTGGTACTGCAACGGCCTCGAGCCGCAGCAACAAGGACTGAAGACCCCATCAAGTCACCGCCCGGAAAAGCTTTCAAACTTTCCGGGCGGTTTTTTAACTTCCCGCCAAAAGAAAACGGCTCCTTCTGTATTTATTTACTGGTTTAGGCTAAAGTACTTCTAACGCACATTAGTGCTACAGGAGAACAAGATGTCCAGATTTTTGCCGTATGAGCTCATTGAGCGGCGTTTCCGGACATCACCGGAAATGCTGCAAGAATTAGCTGACCGGGTCATGACCCACCCACCGTTCCGAGATGGAACCGCTGTAGTCTTCGGTTCTGTTGCTTGGGGAACACAAACCTGGCGTAGCGATCTAGATATTGCCATCAACAGCCCGGAGGACGGCCGTGGTTCATTAAGGTATCACTACCCGTATGACTACCACGATGCTTCGGAAGCAGTGAGAGTGGAAGTCGAAAACGTTTTTAGCCAGAGTCGTGGAAACGTTATCCAGTTCCTCCTTGTTGAAGTGCTTGGGAGCCAAATGGGAGTTGGTAACTATGACCATCCGAGAATTTCGCCGTCAACATCTGACCATTTCAAACTATTGGCGAAGGTAAAAGGTGGTCCGTGGTCGAAGTTTAACCGCCGTATCAAGCTGATCGGGCGGCGTGATCGAAAGGACGATGTCGTTAAGTACGCTGGCACTATTGCCCGGGTTGCCACCGGCTTCTTTCAGGATGTAAAGGAGGGGCATCGGGTTAACGTCTTTGACGCTCGCTCGCTTCAGGCCCTGGAAAACTTCCCGAAACAGCTAACAAGGAAACTCCTTGGTCTGTATGAGGCATTGCCGTGCCCAGACACGTTCGACAACATCATGCAGACTCTCTCCGAGACGAAGCAAGGTTGGGCACGTCAGCTGTTAGAGCTCTATCAACCGTTCTTTGATATCCACAACTCGTACACGAAACTAGTTGATGACATCTTCGACGGCTCAGTAGTGCTCGATGAAGCTGAGTACAACCGGCGATTGGTAAACTACCTCCGACCTATGCCCTTCGCGCAAGTGGGAGTAACCCTAGGAGAGCTATTCCCTGACTGTTCGTACTGGAAACGAGGCGTCGACCAGCTTCGGTACACCAGGACTTGATACGAACGACTATGGCCTGTCTGAGAATGACAGGCTCTTTTTAACTTCCCGCCAAAAGAAAAAGAGCCTAACGGCCTTTTTCATACCCCAGACCACTTGACTCTGTCTTCTTGGTCTGGTAACATGTTGCTGATCGGTACTGGAGGACAGAATGGACCGTTGCCCAAAATGTGGAAAGTTGCTTTGTGATCACACGCCGGCTGAGCGGGGGCAGACCTCCGAACAGCTCGACGCGCAGATGGAACAAAACCAGCGAGAGCTGGAAGAGCGACAAGCGCCACCCACCAAGGACGACTAGTCCTGGACAACAGGCGGCCGAGCGATCGGCCGCCTGTAACTTATATTAGTTATGCACTAACATGGGAGGGCAAATGGAAGAAACGCCAGACCCAATTACCCACGGTACAACAACAGCCGAAACCCAAGTTCCCGAGTATTTTCGGGCTCCGCTCAAAAATTCTAGTCCGCCCAAAATAGATGTGCCCCCCGTCGTTGATACTGTCGATGTTGTTGACATCAATGAAGTGAGCCCTGCGGAACGACTCAAGTATTTTCAGCCTTTGATTGAAGCCGCACTAACTAAGTGCGAACAGGTAGTACAAGAGATGAAAGAAGCTCATGAGCGAGGTGAAACCTTCGACGGAGGGAAGATATTTGACGCTCGTTCAGAACTGTACGAACTGGCGATGAAAATGTGTGGCTATGAAGCCAGGAAATCTGACTTGCTGGCAATGCACGATCTGATCCGTCCTCAACGCGGTGAGGTTTCTGTTGACCTGTCCGCCGGCACGGGGTTTCTTACACAGGCCGTAGAATATTGGACGGGAGCGCGGACTTACGCTGTCGATCCAAGTGAAATTCAACTCCAACACCTAGTTCAGAACTGTGGAGACCAGGTAACGGCGGTCCATGCTGCTCCGAACGAAACGGACAAGATATTTGCCGACGGAAATATTCCTCATGAAGGAGTAGATGTTGTCACCAGTTTTGGTGGGTGGCATCACGTGGATAAAGAAAAATTGCCAGAGGCGATGCAAAACGTTGCCGATATGTTGAAGCCAAAAGGACGATTTGTGGTCGGTGATGTGGGGGCAGAAACACCTCTACAGCGACATTTTGATGAAATCGTAACTGACAAATGCTTGACGGGACACGAAATGGGTCAGTTCATGAGCCCGGAGAAGTTGAAAGAACTTGCGGAAAGCGCGGGCCTGGAATTGGTCAGTGCCGAGATGAAGCCACTGACTTGGGATTTTAATTCAGAAGAAGAAATGGCCTGGTTTTTCAAGGGTCTGCACGCCTATCCCCAGCCGGTGGAAGAGATTATTCAGGATTTACGCGACACGCTTGGAGTTAAAGAAGAAGACGGCAAATTCAAACTCAACTGGCCAATGCTCTTCTGGGAAATTCGCAAACCAGAATAACTTCCTGCCAGAAGAAAACAGCTTTACTTCGTTGTGAGCGTATTCCAGACACCTTTGCAGAATTCGCGTAAGTTATGAGCCATCAACGGGTCGTGAATTTCAATCAGGTAGTGCGGCGAGCGATTGGTAACGACCATAATAACGTAGTCGCCAACAATCCAAGTGGTAGCGGTGAATTGTTTTACTGAAGCCCATGGGCGAATCTCTCGTTGTGGGTGCTGGGTAACTACCTTCTCAATGTCGGCTTCATTCGAAAGAAGTTTTGCATATACTTCCTTTGCTGAGGGCTGTTTCCAAAATACCTCGATCCAATCGAGATAGTTTTCTACAAAAGTAGGGTCCTGGTAGCCCCACCATGTACTATCGACAGTCTTAGCGCTTTCGTTCCACGTTGGCGTTTGTTGGAAGAAGAAGCGCGAGATGTCTTCTTGGGTGATGAACTGAATTTTGGGGACTGGGTATTGGGTGGAGCCGGCTTCTTTATTCAGGGCCTCAATCAGTGGCTGGAGAAGCTTCTTTCTTTCCTCGACTTGGCGAAGTTGGTTGTCGAGGATGGTCGTGAGATTCTTTGGTGCAATTGCAGTTAAGCGAGCAACCTTTTGGCTTAAATCCTCGGCAATGAGGCCGCGTGTAACTAGTTCCTTGGCAGCGGAGTAGACAGTAGTCCGTTTTATGCCGGATAGATTAGCTACTTCGGTGTGGGAGACGATCCCTGCTTTCAACACCGTCAAGTAAACTTCGGCCTCAGTGTCGTTGATGCCGAGTATCTTGAGCTGTTCGTTGTTCATGGTCTCAGTTTAACTATTTGTCGAAAGATAGTCAACAAAAGTATCAGTCCAGAAAGAAAAACCGTTGATAAAGTGTTGACATATACTACGCCTCCTGTTATAGTGCCGGTTAGTATGTTCATTTATAAAACATCGCTTAAACCCAGCCCCATCCACGGGTTGGGGGTGTTCGCTTGGAAGGGGATCAGAAAAGGGAGTGTTGTCTATCAACATCGACCCGAACTGGACCAAATCTTCAGCGCCAACGAGTTTGCCAACCTAGATCGGCGCGACCAAGCACTGATTCTCCATTACGGCGGATTAGATAAGCGGCTAAACCGCTATCGCTTGCCGTACGACAACCTGCGATTCTTGAACCATTCGGATACGCCGAACCTGGTTTATGTAGTCGCTACCGACCAGATCGTTGCCCTCCGGGCGATCGCTGCCGGCGAGGAACTTACCCAGAATTATCGCGATTTCGAAGATGGTGTCGAATTTCGAATCGCCAAGTCAGTCAAGAATCCAAATGAGGAGAAGCAATGAAGAATACAACAATATCACTTTTGGTAGCCGTCGTTACGGCGCAGTCGTGGGCTCAGGACAGCCTTCAGGTTTCCTACAAATCGGTTCTGAAATCGAGCTACGTCGGTGGTCAGACTGGAATGCGTCTTCACGACGGCCCGGTCACCCAGAATTCGGCCACATTCGCTCGCAAGGGAATGTACGCCTACATATGGGTCTGTTCGCCGCTAGACACGCGGTGGAACTCTGACTACGGTAGCGAGATTGACCTCGGCTTCGGTCATGATTTCGCTCTGAAGAACGGTTGGCGCGTTGATGTGGGTTATGCCTACTACAACGTGATTCCCCTCGAGAACATGCGAGGGGACCTCCACGCGATTAGTGCGCATGTCTACCAGACTCGGGGTGTAATCAGGTCGTTTGCCAGGCTTGAGCAGGATGTCGCCCAGAATCCTTCGATTCTGCCGGGCGGCTTCACCTACAAGCTAGGTGTGAATTGGTCTGCCTCTCCCGAGCTCCGCGCAGAGCTGGCCCTACTTGGTCACGGCCGAGTTTACGGGATTTCGGCGGAGACAGTTAGTGCCGGCACGTGCAGTCTTACGCTCAACCGAAAACTGAATGGTCTGTCTGTACAGGCTGGGATAACCTTCCAGCGGGCACTGGGCCGTAGCGTCGCTAACGGCGGTGCCGCCCATAACGAAACGGTGCTCTGGATCGGTTTCTCTTTCTGAATCGCCGAAGTCAATGCAATTGCCCGCCTGAAATACGGCGGGCTCTTTTTAATTGCGACGAAAGGTGATGAAGGAGCAATACGAGCTTGCGACTATTTCCCACCAAAAGAAAACGGTTTTACCTCGCCGTAGCTTGGCGAAGGCGGGCCCCACCAGATTGAATCCCTATCGGCTTGGGTGTAGAATCTACCCATACTGCGATTACTTCGCAGAGGAGACAGCGATTGAGAAACTTCATCCTCGCACTTTTCGTCATTGTATTGGCTGGTTGCAGTAACGCTCCCGCGCCAAAAACGACCACAACCAAGACGGGCGACCCGGTTTTCGACAAACACATCACCGAACTCGACAAGGATGTCGTGGAAATGGGCGAGGCGGCCGAGGAGCTTACCTGGCTCGACCACCACGTTCAGCCGTTGGTCGATCGTCTGATTGAGACTGGCGATCGAATCGAAAACACGAGCGACCAAGCTGAGAAGGCCCGGTTGCGCCTCGAATTCGAACAGATCACCGCTGAGCTCGAGGTCAAGGAAAAAGAACGTGCTCAGCTATTTGGCAAGGAAAAGCCGAAGGCCGGTGCGTTTCGGTTCGACCTGAAGCCTAAGAGCCACTACGGCCACGTGGCTGGAGTTGGCGACGTGAGTGTCACCGAGGAATCGCGGGTCGATCACAAGATCGGGGCGTTCCCAAGGTCAAGTTTCGGCTACATTAGCACCGAGTGGCACTTGACCTCAAGGATCATTAACCTCGACAGGACGTGCTCGACAACCATGACACCCAAAGGAGTCGTTCATGTGCGGCGAGCTCTAGGCTGCAATCGGGTGATGTCTAAGGCCGACAAGCTACCAAAGCAAAGTCGGTCGAGGGGCTGAGGTGGACACGATCTACACCCTTGTTTGGGCCTTGATACTGCTGGGAGCGTACGCCCAAGCGAGAAACGAGCGGGCCAAACGCGCCGAGGAGGAGCTTGAGAAATCCGAGGGACTATTCTCGGAATTCAATATCGTTCGGGATCCGGATGCTCCCGAGTACAACCTGGCGGAACTACGAGAATTCCACGACCAAAATCGCCCGAGCTAGTCTCGGGCAATAATTTATTGTAAAAAATGTGGCTCCGCCGTCTGCCAGTGATGACAGAGAGCGAAGCCGTTGGGAGAGCTACCGGAACGTAACGTAAAGCGCGTCTTCCGGTATGGTGCCAAGCCCGAGTTCGGGTCGGGGCTTGATGTAGCATCGAGTTTTGCCGATCATAAACGTGCTGATGAAGTACAGGTTGCCGTGGCCGGCAAACTCCGTGACGTCAACGTACACATCGATCGTCGTTCCCGGGGTAATCGGCGATATGCGGACTGGCTTAGGCAGCACGAGGTCCTTGGACGTCGGAACGGCCATCAGCGGTTCGATCTCAAGAGTCTCGGGCCAAACGACGCTGCCGTCGTTACCTAACCGCCAGCCTTCATAGGTCCGGCCATCCTGCTTCTTCGTCGGTAGATCCTTGACCCACGTCATTGAGAAGCCTTCGATTCGGGGCGTGCGCCAGAACTTGTAGAGCGCGAAAAGCCGTTTGTCTTCCTCACCCGAGGACTGCGCCCAGGTTTGGTACAAGGCCTCCAGACGACCGACGCTTGGCCAGCCGTTTTGGCGATAGCCATCGATCTTGTACAGAGCCTGGAGGAACTGCGCTCCGCGACTCCCGACCAGCTTGGTCAAGCCGTCGGTCTTGCCGGCGGCAAGCCCTTGAAAGAGCGCTAGCCTCTGGGCGGGTGTGAGCAATTGGATCTGACCCAAATAGCTCGGAGCTTCAGCCAAAAAGTCGAACGGTTTCTCGCTCTGAGCTTTCGGCTGCCCTTGCGATGAACCAGTCGCTTGGCTAGATGTGTTGGGAGTTTGGCAGCTGATAACCACCGCCAGCGCTACCAGAAATGTGGCAGTAAGCATTTTGGAAATGAACATGAATCCTCCGTTGCCAAGATTGGCAGAGAAATTGTACCAAGTAGTTGCCAGAAGATCAACCTGCTGGGTAACAAAAAAGCGACCCCTCCCCGTCTGGGAAGGAGCCGCGGTTACCGCCGAAGGGCGGTTATGGGGCGAAGGCGATGTCCAGCCGGAGCTGGGTCTGGCCTCTGGAATGACCGGAGAGGAACTGACCGAGCCGGATCGATAAGGTCGTAGCACGACCTTTGATGTTGAGGATCGGACCGAGGAGGAACGTCGGCTTGTTGCCATCGCTGGCAAATGCCGCGCCGCCCAGCCCGTAGCTGAAGCTCTTGCCGGCACTCCAGGTCAGCCGGATGTTCGGAGCGAGGAAGCCGTTGTGCCCCTTCGCGTCCCGGGTAAAGTACACCGGGCCGGTCAAGGTTGCATTACCAAGCTTGATCGCCGCGAATCCGCTGACACCGTAGCTGGTCAACTTGCCCGTGCCCGAGCAATCGGCGAACGGTCCGAGCGTCAGACTGCCGTTTAGCAACTTCAGCTTGGTCACGTCCACTGCCAACTCGTAGACGGGGTGAGCTGACGAATAGCCGTAGATCGCGGCGTTTACACCTCCCTTGAACGTCAGGAACAGGTTTTCGGTGGCTGGCCCACCAACACTCAGATTCCGGCTGTAGTTGAGCTTCACGCGTTGGAGCACAAAGTTGTCGCCCGAGGCGTAAGCTTTGACCTGGCCAGCCATGACCATCAGCGTTCCGACGAGCGAAACGTAGACGGCCTGCTTGGCGTAGCCGAAGCGAACTCCGAAGCCGGCGTGACGCCAGCTCCCACCCCAGATGACCTTGAGCATTGCCCAGACCGTCTGCAGTGGTGAAACGGCGTCGAACCGACCCCGGCTGATAAGCTCCAGCACGTGTGTGCGCTTGGCTTCCCAGTCGATGCTGGTGTCTTCGTCTTCTCGGTAGCCGAGCTGGCGGATCTTGTCCATGAGCGAGCAGCTCTCGTGTGGCTTGTAGACTCCGAGGCCCACTCCCCAACACAGGCTAGCACCGACAAGCTCGAGCCATTCGGCACGAAACATAACTAGAAGCTGTCGGGGCGTGCGAGCCATCATTGCCAATCGCATCGCCAAGATGAGAAAGGCGAGCGGGATGAACATGCACCCGATGACCAGTAAGCTGCCGATCGCTGCCCAGTCCATCCCGAGTGAGCCGTAACGTTGCTCCTGCTCTCTGGTGAGGTAGGCTGAAAGCCCGCCCATCACCGAACCGGGGATCTTGGTGATCGCGGCCAGCTGGGGTACGGAATCGTTGATGCCAACGGCGTGATCCATCCGCATTTCGATATCGCGGATGTCCAGAACGGTCTTGGCGTACTGCTCGCCGGTGAGCTCGCCCTTGGCCAGAGCGGCCGTGGCGATCTTGTTGATGCGCGCTGTGCCCTCCGGGGTGGAGAGCTGTTTCGCGACGTTGGCCGCTTCTCGCTCCTGATAATAGTTGTACCAACCCTTCAAGGGGAGGGCGGTTACGACGAATGTGGCCACAATGAGCCACAGTAGCGCCGCGTAAACGGGGCGCTTCAACATACCTTCTGAACATTTCATGGTTTGCGTTCTCCTAAACTGAGAGGTTCGTGACTGAGCGGCAGGCCACTCAGTAGTCGGCGATAAACGCCTCCTAAAGCTTGCGACTTTGTCGCTCGCTATCGATGCGGGCATTGTAACAGTTAACGGGGGAAAGTCAAGATGTTAGGGGGTCTTTACAAATCTTGCGGTTAAAGAAGTGCGGCTTCGCCGATCTGCCACTTCTGACAGGGGGCGAGGCCGCAATGTGTGGTTTGGACGATCGGCTACCAGACTGCTGGCGGCGGCTGGTCGTCGGGTCGGTCCGATTGGGATGGTAGTTTGGACGCTGCCTCGGGGGTGTCGTCGTCGCCTAGGAAAAATTCGGTGATGAAAACTTGGTCCGAGCGCAAGCCGTAGACCAGGTGGCTGATGCCTTCAAGGATAACGCCGCTGATCTCGCTCCACTAGACAGCTGGCGAGAACCCGATCCCGGGTAAGGTTCGATCCGGAGGTACTCTACGCCAGGCACGGTAGGTAACCACTTTACCAAACCCTGAGTGACGTCCATAGGACGACGACATGCATCGGGCGGATAAGCGATCCCGTCGCCTGGGCCTTCAACATCTAACGCCTGAACGTTGCTGATCATAGTGTTGACACAGCACTCGGCGTAGAACGGCACACCCGTCCGGAAGATCACTCTGATGCGTGGCGGGAGAATGACCACAGAGATTCTCAAGGTCGAACTTTCGCCCTGATCGCTGACGGATTTGCTTCTTCGACTCATCTCTGACCTCCTATGTGCACGGCCCGTTGGCCTCGCGGTCAGTATTGTCAAAGTAACTACTCTCGTCAAGAAAATGGGTCTCGCATGCGAGGCTTTGGCGTGATATTATCGAATTGCCTGTATGGGTACTCTTGGGAGGACTAATGCCTATGAATGTGCATCGGTTCCGCTGTTAGGGTCCGGATTCCTCGGTGTTGCAGGGCAATCGCTCTGCGACGATACGTTCAGAGCGGCGGGTTGAAGGGATGCCCTCACCCGCCGCCGTACTTTTTCTGGGGGCTTAAATGGCAGGAAACTACGAATCTACACCGACAAAACGAAAGATGATGGCGGTGGGGATTCTTCTCTTTGTCGCCTTGGTCGTATTCGCTCGCGCGATGTCCGGCTAAGGCCTGATCCAAGCCTTGAGATGGCGGCCCGTGAAACGGCCGCCACATTTTTAGGCCGCCGAAACGTTTTCGAGGACGGCAACTTGGTCAAACGTTGGCGTATTAACGCTGTCTTTGAACACGACGTTCTCCGGAGTGATAGCGACGAGAAATTGTCGCGGTATCAGCCGTTCATTGAACAGTTTTCGGAGCGCAAAACGGACAATTATGCCGGAGCTTGAATCGAATATAACGTCACACACCCGGCCGAGCGGCGCGCCCGACTCGGTCCTGGCATTCACCCCTAGTACCGGACCAGTGCGGTGTCCAATTTCTTCCAGCTCTTTTTGGGGCTCTTGGAGCGCTGTTTCGCCGTCAACAAACGCTGCGCGTCGGTCGAGCGAGAGGATGTCGGTATAAAGAAGATATTTTTTCTTGCGCGAGGCGATGGATGATCGTTTGCAAACACACGCCACTAAGCCAGCGTGGCGATTATCAAAAACGAGTCGTTGGACGCTGCCAAGTAGCGTTCCTCGGCTACTGCGAACGTCTAACCCTAATACTGCGGTCGCCTCAATAACCATGTACTTCTAGATTAGCAAAACTCTTGCCGCTACTCTACAATAATTGTTAGGGAGGGAACACGTCTAAAGAGCGGCTTTACTTTCGTTATAAGGTTAAAGATGAACACGGCAAGACCCGCGCTGGTCGTGCGGCGGCGAGTAATGCCTCTCAAGTGCGGCGACTTCTGCAAGGGCGCGGCTACACAATAATTGGCATCGTTCAGGAAAAGGGCTTCTTCCAGAATCTGGCCCTTGGGAAAGTTTCCGCCAAAGATCGCTCTGTGATGTACAAGGAGCTGGCCACGATGCTAAAAGCCGGCGTCAGCATCACCCAGGCAATCGAGATCGTGGCCGAAACGCCGAACAAAAAATTACAGAAAGTGTTGCGAGAAGTATCGACCAGTTTGGAGAACGGCTTTCCGCTCTCAGTAGCGATGTCGGGGCATCCAAAAATATTTCCTATCGTCGAAACAGGAGTGGTGCGAGCCGGTGAAGCAACCGGAAATTTAGTGAAGGTGCTCCAAGAGCTGGCCATCACTACCGAACGCTCGGCTAATTTTAGCGGCAAGGTGAAAGGCGCAATGATCTACCCGGCCTTTATTGTGGTGGTGATGATTGTGGTTGGAGCGATAATTCTGACCAAAGTTATCCCGCCGATCAAAGATATCTTCTCTACCCAGGGAGCGGAGCTACCGTTAAGTACGCGGATGCTTATCGCTATGGCAGAAGGGTTGATCAATTATTGGGGCTGGATAATCTTGGCTGTCATTTTGTTCGTGGTCATAATCAAACTATTTCTCATTACCAAGCCGGGTAAACGAACCTCGAGCGTCTTGGCTCTGAACTTTCCGGTTTTTGGCACACTGATGCGCCAGGTTTACTTAGCGCAATTTAATCGGACGATGACGCTGCTGGTGGGTGCGGGCGTGCCAATTATTGAGGCGGTAGAAATCGTGACGGACTCGACGACCAACGTCATCTTTCGTGACGCGCTAACTGGTTTAATGCACTCGTTGGAACAAGGCTCGCCAATTTCAGTCTCGCTACAAGGCAGTAAGTACTTCCCTAAGCTCATGACGCAGCTGCTATTTGTTGGTCAACAGTCGGGCGATTTAGGGGGGACGACCCAAACTCTGGCGGAGTATTTCGAAGGCGAGGTAGATGTAAAACTGCGAACGTTCTCGTCGCTTCTGGAGCCGTTTATTATTACTATTTTAGGGCTGGCGGTGGGGTTCATTATCGTCTCGGTGCTGCAACCGATTTACAATTTAAGCTCGGCAATCTAAGCTAAATGATGATGGGAGTACTACATTTGATGGCAAAGCGACGGGGCTTTACACTCATTGAGATGCTGGTGGTTATTACCATCATTGGCATCCTTATTACCCTGATTGTTGGGGTGATCGGGCCGATACAGCGCAAGAGTCGCGATACCAAAAGAAAGTCGGAGATCGCTCTGTTTCTGGGTGGCTTGAACGAATTCAAAGCCGATTTCAAGATTTACCCGAATTTCACCATGTACCTTGGCTCGTACGGCACTTCCGGTAACGGCGGCGAAAACTCTAACTTTGCTCTCTCCTCGACTATTCCGCAGTGCAACGGCTTGCCGGCTAACGCGGGGCAGACAGCCTCGTTTGCCGATTTGAGCTCGGTCTTTCCACCAACCACCACCCCAACAGCCGCCCAAATTGACGCTAATCCGGTTATCTTGAAAGAGGGGTCAGTTCTACCGGCTGGCTCGAGTTTCTCTTCGGTCAATCACTTCCTGGTGTGTTTGCGCTACTTAGACCGAGTTGTGGCTGATGTTAGTAAGACTGGCGCCTTGGGTTATCAGGTTAGATTCTCTTACGATTTTTCAGACGTTTTGGTTAGTGCCGAAATGGAGAACGCCAGCGACCCGGACGCCAAGACGCTCTACAACGCCGCGGCGCCAAAACGCTATTACCAAGGTTCGGGGCTAAATATTCGTCAGCTAGACGAAGATAGCAATATCAGTAGCTTCTACTCCGGTTTATCGGGGACTATCAGCGACGGAATGTATCTGTATCAGTGCCTGAAAAAAGCCCTTCCAGCAGGAGAAGCGATAATAACCGATGACCGTTCTGGCTCCACTTACGATCCGATTATCTACTCTGGTAGCGCTTGGGCAAAAAATACTGCCTGTCAAGATGCTTCAGGAGGGCTGAATGTCGTCCGTGCGTACTAAAAAACGGTCCGGTTATTCCCTCATTGAGATGATGGTTGTTTTGGGGGTTATTGTGATGATCGGCATCGTTAGTCTGCCGAACATTTTTTCGCAGAACGAACGCGCCAGCCTGGACAGCAGCGCCCAGATGATCCGTCAGGTAATAATTGACGCCTACACTCGATCGCTGGCGCCGACACGCAACGACGAATCTCGAACAGGGCAGATCTACCAAGTAGCGTTTGGCAACTTTATAACCGGTCAGCCGAAACAACAGGGCGAATTCTTCGAGGTCAGCGGTAATACCGGCACCAATAAGGTGTGGCTTGAACGGGGCCTGGCGCGCTGCGACTCTGGCGACGTACAGGGAGCGTTCTCGACTTTAAAGTCAATTACCCTGCCGCGCGGGATATTTGTCTCCAGCTTCTTTCCTAGTGATCAGCCTAACACCGAAGCAAAGTCGGTGATCCGCTTTAGTGCTGGGGTAGAGGGCTTTCAATGCGGTAGCTACACCAAGCCCAACATCAAATCAGACAACTACCGCAACGATTTCGGATGGACTGGTGAGGATAAGAGCTTGAATCAAAAGGCCTACGCTCGTTACTTGGTAATTGAGCTTAGCGCCAACAAGATTCCCGAACACCGCTACGTTATTATGGACCGTCTAACGAAAGAGGTTTCGGCGGTTAATTCCAACCCGCAGAGCTACTTTGCCTCGGATGGGGATAGCGCTGTACCGAAGTGGACGAGTATCAGTAACGATGACGATATGACGCTTTCGATCGAGTGTCGAGCCAACGATGCCGATATGCTGCTGACCTTCAAACGGGCCGAAGATCGTCCTAGTGCCACCGAGAACCCCGATCCGAACCTAGCAGTTTACTACGACATCGACTGGGATTTGCATAACGGCTCTGGCTACGTGCCGCTTTCACTTAAATATTTCTACGATCTTGGCCGTAATGAGGTTAAGTTCAGTTTTACCACAACTGCCATGTCGGTTGCTTCTCGTCCCGCAAAAATTGGCATTCAGCTCAAAGCCCAGGACGAATTTGCAAATATGCAGCTGGAGAGCACTCCAGCCGATCCGCTACTACGCTGGTGGCAGAAAGATTTCATCCCTTCCTGCGGGGATCTGCCGGTAACAGAGGTGGAGGAATCCCCACCTAGCCCAATTCCACCGCAAGGTGACCCGGGCGGTGAAGCTCTGTCGTGCGGCCCGACTGCTTGGCAGCCGCACAATTGGCTTCTTGGTATTGCTTCAAAACTTGGGTTGGTGGAGCGGACTTTTGCGCTTGTTGAAAGTGCATGTGACGATGTGGCGCTATGATGAACACTAAACAACGCGGTTTTTCATTAATTGAGGTTCTTTTTGCCGTGTCGTTTTTGGTAATGGTGGGGGTAGCGATGGCAACGCTCAACGCTACCGCTAGTCGGTTGATTACTGGCACGGAAATCCGAGTGGAGGCCCAAGCGCTCAACGAACAGGCCCTAGCGTTCGTGGCGTTGCAAAGACGCACTATGGGCTCGGAATTTGCAACTAATTATTCTGGCTGTATCACTGGCACAAAAGGGCCTAAAACTTGTTATGTATACTGTCCGCCAACACAGGTAGATGTCAGCTGCACCCTGACGCCGACCCGCAAGGCGACAACGCTTGGCATCAACAAACTGCAATACGTTCCGTCTGTGCTCATTAAGACAACGGGTACAAAATATACTGTTATTGCTACTACCTCCTGGGGTAGCGGTATCAACCGTCAGATAACGGCTAGCCAGCTGATCCAATGAGTCTTACAAGAAAAGGCAGTTTTACCCTCGTTGAGCTGATCGTTAGCGTCGCCTTGTTTATGGTTGCCATCACCGTGGCGCTTTACGCGACCGTTGGCACTCACGGTATCATTGCTCGCACGGAAGCTCGAGCGGTTGTGGCCGAGTCGAGTCGTTCGGTAAGCGACGCTATCCGGCGAATTACGGTTAACGCCCCAGTTGGGGGGATTGATTTGGTAGGCGGTCTGCAAAGCGGCGGCTATCCGGGTCTGCGCGCGCGGTCGTTTGCCAGCGGGGAATCGAGCAACATCTGTAGCATTATCGGCCGAGCCTTGGTTACCGTCGACAGTACGGGGAAAGAGCTTTTCGCCCTTGATCAAACGGGCTCAGCGATGGCGACTTGGATTTATGGCGTTGATGATGCCGGTCTCTGCCCAGCTCCTGGAACAAGCAGCCGTCTTCTCTTTCAAAATCGCCTGACCAACCGACAGACCAAGGTCACGAGCTTTTCGACGCAGCTACTCTCCATGAACTGTCAGAGCGGCTGTAGTACCAAGGAGCAGCTTCGTTATGTTCTGACTGTCGAAGAAAATACGGCCCTCGCTGGTCGGGCGTCGGAAACACGGCGGCCAAGCGTTCAGATTTCGGGTAGCGTCCCAATTGGATTAGTTGATGAGACTGTCGGCCTGCCGAACATCGTGACGTCCGATCTGCCAGACGGTATCGTGGAAACAGCTTACAGCCAGACCTTAGTGGCGGGCGGCGGGACAACGCCGTACGCTTGGACACTGGTGTCTGGTGCACTGCCGAGCAATCTAACTCTCTCAAGCATCGGCGTAATCAGTGGCACGCCGCAAGCCGGCACGCAGGGTACTTACAATATCACCGTTCGGGTCACTGACGATAACAGCAAAACCGATGATCAGTCCCTGATACTCCAAGTTAGCCCGGTTAACGGCGGTCCGCAACTGACCATTATAACTAACTCGCCGCTTACTAATGGGACAGTAGGAACAGCTTACTCGGCCACGCTTCAAGGGGCTAATGGTAGCCAGCCGTATTCGTGGAGTAACCCGGGCGGCGGTTTACCAACTGGTCTAAGCCTAGCCTCTTCAACAGGCGTAATTAGCGGTACGCCAACGGTGGCTAACAACTACAGCTTCGTTATCCGCCTAACCGATAGCCAGCCGAGCTTTGTCGAGAAGACATTTAACATTCTGATTAGTGCGGGTAACCAACCGTTAACCATTACCACCACCTCCCCGCTGCCCAACGCCACGGCAACTTGTGCGTATTCACAGCAGCTCTCAGCTACTGGAGGAACTCCGGGTTACAGCTGGGCTTTCGACGGTGTTTTGCCAATTCAACTTTCCTGGCTATCTATCAGTGCGGGAGGCCTACTAACTGGAACACCAACGATGGCAGGCGGGCCGTACACCTTTAGTGTACAAGTAACAGATTCGGGTACTCCAGTACCTGGTACCCAAACCAAGAGCTTCAACCTAACAATCGACCCGCTGTTGATGTCCTGTGGGGGCACTGGGGAAGAAGAGTTAGGATGACGACAAAAGGTAGCTCCGGCTCGGTGCTACTGCTCACAGTGATGGTCCTGGCGGTTTTGACCACGACGACTTTCGGGGCGATCGCCGTGCGTTTTGATCAGCTTGCCGCAACGGATAAATTAACCAACTCAGCGGTTGCTAAACTGGCCGCTGACTCGGGTCTAGCCCAGCTGCGTGATAAGTTGATCAACAATCAGCCGGTCAGCCAGGCCTACTCTTACAACATCGAAACAGCCCAAGAGAATCAGATAGCCACAACCGCCGGCTATCGACCGAACCCCAGATCGTCGTACGCCACCTACGAACCAGCCAAAACTTCGCTGCCGCGCTGTATCGCCGCCGCCGTGCTGGATCCTTGGGTAAACAGCGGCAAGTATCTGTCGAAAGACGTTGCCAGCCCAACGCTAATTTTCTACTACGCCAACATCGTTAACGACACGCCGTTGGGTATACTGCCAGCCAACGCGAACCTTTCAGTGAACGACAAGAAGATTCCGATCTCCGACGTCACCAGTATGGGTCACTTTTACAATCCGTTCGCGCCGTTGAACGCTACCCAAGATTCGCCCAGCTACTGGACGATCAAACTCGGTGGGCCGGACGACCAGTTCTTGACCCAGAAGGCCTCAAACAACGTCGACTCGCTTTTCCGCGGCCTTGACGTCCTCTATAGCTATTATCTGCCCAGGCTGACTGACTCGGGTATCGCCGCGGGCGGCTCCCAGACGGGGTTAGATCGAATTGATAGTGCTGATCTTACCGGTTTATTTGAAGACACGATTCGCAATAATAACTTCAAAGTTTGGCTTGACGCCTCAATTTCCGATACTTATCTCTACCAGTACGGATTAGGCGATCTGTTTGTTGCGAATTCGCAGTACCGCATAAAGTGGATGCAGCCCTCGCTCTGGAACGACTTGCCAGAAGCGGATGTGGCTGTGCCTTATAAATCAGACGATCTGGGCGCCTCGACGGTCTCGTGGACAAAGAAAGGCTTGCCGCTCCTGACGCCAGGAGCAGACATCGGCGGTTGGGGGGTATCTATCTTACGCGGCGCTTCTTCGTTTTCGTTTGTGCGCTTGAGCAGTGCCAGTAACGGCGTTGCTTTTAGCCCCGGTCAGACCATCGACGGGTTTGTTTACGGCGGCCTTGACGGTCTGCGGCTCAATTCACGCCTCAGCCTGCAGCTATTTACCAAAGTTGGCGGTCACGTCTCTTTGAAAAGTCGCGCTCAGGACCAAGGGAAACTTTACGGGGCTACCGTTACTCAGATTGGATCGGTCACTGCGCAAAATATCGCCATTAAGTTAAAACTAAGCAGCAACGACTACGAGACGCCGACGCTCTCCTATTCCAGTGCTTACCCGACCGGCTCAATGATCGGCACAATCGCCTTGCTTGCCGCGCCGCAGTTCTCGACTAACAAGTCTCTCTCCTCGGCGACAGTCAAGGCCGATGGGGACGGCATAAATGCCAACATTACGGTGCAGAGTAACGGTAACTGCGTTGCTGTCGCGGGCAGCTTTACCGCCTGTCCGGCGGTGGGGGATCTTATCGGCCTGTCAAAATCTGGCCAAGATCCGCTTTGGGGGATGGTTGAGACGGTTAGTTTTACTGGTACAAACCTCGGTAGTTTTACGATAGACAAATTGCGACGGGGGCCAAAACCTACCCGCCATCAAGCAGTGACGTACTATACAGCCAACTCTAACCCGCGTATCGCCTACTTCGGCGGCGCGATCGATATGAACGATTACGACGGCGGTTACGCTTCAGAGAGTGCGGAACTGTGGATTTACGACCCAGAAGGCGACAGTTGGAGCTATCCGAATAACCCTGGTGGCACGCCACCGGGACCGCGCGCCGGCGCTTCGATGGTCTACGATAACGTCAACGGTCGCTTGGTGGTTGTTGGTGGCTACTATCACGAGGCAGTGACTCCCGATGCCAACCCGGCCTTTGACTGTGAGATTAGCCAGCAGTCGTGCTTGTACACTAACCGGCCTCATTTTCGTATCGCCAAACGAATAGTTAACGACGTCTATGCCTACAATATCGCCGGTAATTCCTGGGAGAAGATGAACTACACCTTTACCGGCGCGGCCCAAAAGATTGAGAACGGTGTCACCTACACCGCTCGAGTGGTCTCAACGCTGGCCAATCGAAGCGGGTTAGAAGGCTGGCGCCAGACGACGCTGATGGAGAACGCCTCGCCGCAGACTATCAACATTAACGGCGCGGCGACTAATATTGTTGTTAAGCCGTCCGCGGCCGGGCTGGCAATCGGGGACGAGCTGTATCTTTCCGGAAAGCTCACCGTTAGCGCCGCCTCATTCACTGCCTGGGGGAGGATAACCGGCATCAATTACGCCGCCAACAGTATCACCGTTACCGTGCGCGGCTATAAAAAAGCTGCTCCCACCGATCCAAACACAGTGACACTGAGTGATCTTTCGATGCAGGTCTTAAGTCGTCTCGGAAACGGCAACGGTCAAACTTGTACAGGAGTTGTTACTACCTCTTACTCTTGCAATTTCAGTAATATCACTGGTTTTGCCGTTGGCGACCAAGTGGTTCTGGAGAGATATGTTGGATCAGAAAATTTAACAGATGTTTTAAGCGGTTTTATCAGCTACACCTCGGGTACGTCAGCCTATTTTGTGGCCGACGAACGCGACAGCGCCATCTTAGATTTCGCCGATCAGTCTCTGGGTCGCCCTAGCGGCGGCACGGCCGTCGCCTTCCCTGTTGGGCGTTACGGGGCAACGCTTGGGCAGGATCCAACTGCTGGCGACACAGATAAAGCGCTGTTGTATCAAGGGGCGTCGAAGAATTTTGCTGCTAATTTGCGTTTTAACGATGTCTGGCAGGCCAAATTCAACGCTGGCACTGGCACCGGCAGTATTGCCTGGACGCTGTTCAATTTGCAGAATCCCCAAGGGCCGAATACCGATTCTGGATACTATATTCAGAATATCCGTTCGTCGTACTTTGCTAATGTCTTCACAAGCTCCGTTGCGGCCGAGAACCCGGGGATGGTCAAAGACTTGGATTACACCGATCCGCGGACTGAACAGCACTATGTAGCGTGGGATGAGACTAAAAACTGGACTTTGAAACTCGACACGACGGGGCAGGAGAGTCTATCCAGCGGCCAACTTGTGCCAGGCGCCCAGATTATTATTGAGCGCCAGAGCTTGGTTGCTGACGGAGCTCAGCCGCGCGGTCGTGAAGTTTTCCACGGTTACATCGTCAGTAACTTTGGCGGCTCTTATGACAGCACCAAGATAGTGGTGCGCCACAACCCGTCTTACGCCGACGACAAAGGTCTGCTCGGAGATTCAGCCGCTTCTAAAATCTCTATCTATTCCTATCTGCCAACGACCGCCCCGATCCGTAAACAGAGCGATTCGAACTGGCTAACCGCCGCGTGGGACGGGACAACGAAGAGTTTCACTGTTAGCTCAAGCGACATCAACCTTAACGAAATCCCACCAGTTGGAGCTCTGATTCAATCCTGGAAAAACCCCAACAGCAGTGCCACGATCGATGCGACGCTCTTTGTGGTGAAGGGCCGTACTTACAGCTACAACCTCGGGGCGCATCAGTTCCGATTCGATGTGGATACCATCAAGCTCTCCACGCCTCTCCCAATTGCCTTCGGTAGCAACCAGGTGGTCGGAGATGCTAATAGTGCCCGGGTTATGTCGCTTGGTGATCAAAATATGCCTTGGGACAGCTGGGCTGCACCGGACTGGGCGACAGACGCTTCTGCCAATAATCGCTGGGTTATCCGTCGTTCTGCCACGGGAAACCCGGGTTACGCGCCAGGTCCGCGCCAAGCAGCCGCTCTAGGGTCGTATTTCGATGGCACAAATTCGCAACTCTATATGGCTGGGGCTAGCTTCGGTCCGACGTCGACAGTTTGGAAAAAATCCAACGCTGGCAAGACTACTTATACTAGCGACACTGCCTGGTCGTTTCTCAAGACATCGCCGAACAACGACAACGGTTTACCCAGTTTGTGGGGCTCCTCGATGATTGTTTACCGGTTCAATAGCCAAACAAAAGCGGTTTATTTCAACGGTAAGTTGAAGTACGACAACGGCCGTAACGATTACGGTCGCACCGTTGGGGCTCGTATCTTGGGGCGGCCGGACTTGAATCGCTGGGGAACCGAATCCAACGGCGGTTACCAGAACAGTGACAATACTTTTTATCTGGACGACACTAGCTCAACGCTTGATTCGGCCGGGTTTGTTAGTAGTATTTACAACAACTTCCCCACAACCGCTCCAACATCGGTCAAAGATAGTTTTCGCCTCAAGGGATACGGAATTACGCCAACATCGCAAGGCGGTTGGAGCACCGGCAAAGCGGTCTGCCCGTACTTGGGTCAGAAATGCGACGGCGGTAACGATTACAGCCCGCTTTTGGGCAGCCTGGGAACGCTCGGCCGCAGCTCCAGTAACAGCAGCGCCTACGGCGGCTACGGTTGGGGCTCGAGTCGAGCGGTTCTGAACCCTGGTTCGGCATTCTTGAGCCAAGGTGGCAACGCGAGCGCGATTCTCTCCGGGCCAACATTCTCTGGCAACATCACCAACGGTCGTTGGGAGCAGGACGGTTACGCACCGTATCTCTGTGACTCGCAAGTCGGCTGCGGCAATTACTATCAATCGAACTACGGCTCGCTGGCAACTAATTTCCAGAGCGATAAGACGATAATGTTTGCTGGTTACACTAAACTGATCGGCGGCGGTAAGGGCGGAGCGATTCTGGTCACGCCAGCCGGCGTCGGCACAGGGTTTCTAACCAAATCCGGCATACTTGGTGGCGCGAGTGATCGTTGGTACTCGTACTGCGCCGCCAGCGACACTACTGTTGATGGCAGCGATAACTACACCTGTAACACCAAAGCAACGCGCTATTTGCCCTGGTTGCCGGACATCGAAGATATGCTTTTCCTGATGAACGCCGCGGTAAAGTTGGCCTCGGCCGACAGCTACAAAGTCACCGGTTACTACGGCAACGCCCGTCGGGCCTATATTGTCACTTCCGTTACCGGCGAAGATGCGAAGGTTCAGGAAATAACGCCGTAAGTGAAGGACTGCGCCCTCAAACCAATTTTTGTGGGGAGGAGGCTCCCACACCTTTTTTGCAGAGGACAAGGGGCCTACTTGCGAAGCGGCCCCCTATCCTCTGCACTCCAACCCCTGCCCGCTTCACCTTAGCGGCGGACAAGGTGAAAAACCGCTCACGGACCTGCTGTGGGTCAGGCTCGCGGTTTTTCGGTATTGATAAGCGGGATACACTGTCGGTTTTCGATTATTTGTATTCGTGCTGGGCGATTTCGTAGTGAAGTTTTATGCGGTCGTCCCAACTGCGGCCGCGTAGGTCAACAGAGTGCGGTACTTCTTTTATTTCGCCCTTGCTGTCACGGCGAATAATGCCAACATTGTAGTAAACCATCGGTGTTTCCTCGGCAGTTTTCTTGACGTAATCGGGATGTTTCTCGCCGTAGACGCCGCGCAAGAAATCTTCTGTGCTCATGGCCGGGAAAACGTTCGTGTACACGACCGATGGATTGCCGTCGATATACTTGCCGATGTAGCGCGCAAATGCAGGGTCCTTATCGTCGCCTAGGCACATTTGGTTGAAGAAGATAACTCCACCATCAGCCAGGTGGTGGTTGGCGATCTGGAGCTGATTTTTGAACTCATCCTGACCATCACTGCCGCCGCGAGCGTGTTGGGGAATTTTGTCGCGAATCGCTTCCGGATAAAGATGATACGGCGGGTAAAGGCCGATGACCTTGGCTGATTTGGGTGGAAAGCTATCTTCGCTATAGAGCTCATGCTTCACCTCGAATCGAACGTCATTGAGCTTGGCATTTTCTTGGGCTTGCTCAATTGCTCGGGCACTTTTATCAAGCGCTATAACCTTGCTGCCAGGGAAATGTTTGCTAACGAGAATTGAAAACACGCCGCTACCGCAGCCGATATCCAAGAAGTCGATCGAGCCGTTAGAGTCTTGCAGCGCTTTGGCAATATAAGGCTTAGAAAACTCCCAAGTGAACGGCTGCTCCTCGTAAAACACCGCCATCACGTTATCGCTCTGGTCGGTGCGTTTGCGGTTAATTGGATCAACTTTTAGTTTAATGCCGGCAAACTCGACATTTTCATCGAACATATTGGGGTTACTAATTGCCATTTTCTCCTTTTGTTACGTTATATTTCTCTGCTGCATCCCACGCTAAACGCCAAATCGCCATCAACATATCCGCAACGTCTTTACTTTCAATGACTGCGGCTAGTAGATTCTTCTTGTATATAGAAATGTAGACCTTACCCGCTTTGGGATGCACGGTGATCGATCCAGTAAAAGGAAATCTGTCACGAGGGATATATCGGCTTATCCGTAAGGGATTATTCTCATTTTCTTGGACTCTACCGTCGCGATGGGTGTAAATAACGTTAGACTTCGTACCACGTTCTTCCCGCGGTTTTTCATGAACTTCGCCGTAGTTGGGGAAGGCATCTTTTAACTCGTCTAAAGCAGTAAACGAAAAAATCTCCATATCCGGATCGGTGCTTGCGCTTGTGCGCATAGTCTTCTGTCCCTCGAGACCTTCGTAGATACGGATAACCGGACGATTCTTGGACATTCGAAACAATGCCGCTAGCTGAGGAATAACGGTACCAATCCTCTCTTCGTCTTGTGCCAGTCGCTGCTTTTGTGTTTCTAAGAGTTTCTTTAGGTTCTCGGGCGATTCGGCACTGTATAGTGTCTTTTTGCCCAATTCTCGATGAGAAGCTAGCCCCTTCTTGCTAAGCTCGCCCAAGATAAAGTATGCCGTGGGGCGGTTAATGCCGGACTTTGTTGCGATGTTTTGGACAGAGCTTTCGCCAAGCTCTAATGCAGCGAGGTAGACCCTAGACTCCTTCTCGCTCAATCCGGCACTTGTCAGCATCTCTTCCATTCCTATTTGTATATTAACTTTTTTGCCATCGGTTTTCTTATAACGCATCTTAACGTAACTATAATCTAACCTTTGAAATATGTCAAGGGCTATTGACAACTATTGTACAATATGCTATTATCCCCTTTGAAGCTTAACAATAGGTTGTCAATAGAAACTGACTTTTCGCCGATAGGGACCACGGCAGAGGCGCTCCTACCCGCAAGGGATGTGAGCGATGCTCGTTTGAGCGGTACGCCGCCCTAAAGACTTTTAGTTGGTACTTGTCGATCCTTGTGAGCCCACATTCCTTGAATAGCGATTATTAATCACTAGAAAGGGATATTCAGCACCTAACCGTGCTGACATGTAAGGGAAATAACCTTTACATATCAGTGCGGTTAACGGCTGGGGGCGAACGGGTTCGACAGAGACCCAAGTGCGTGGTTAGGGCGTGGTAGCCCAACTCGGAAAAACGGCTCAAGAAAGACCGAGCATCACGTAGCAAGTCTTTGGAACTGGGTTCGATTCCCAGCGCCTCCACCAGATTCGTTTCAACCGGTCGCCGACAAATAAAGGCGGCCAGCGGCTACCCCCTCCGGGTTTAGGGGTAGCAGTGGGCGGTTATGTAACCCACTGCCTAGGATCACCGCCAAGGTGATCTGACGACTTAGGGAACCAAAACTTGGCGAAAGAGAGTCCGTATACTCTCAGGTTCCCGCCTCGGATCCGGCTCGAGGCCCGTGCTCGAGCCTGAAATTGAGGGAATTGTCCCTTGCACTTTACAAATAGAAAGTTGATAGAGCTTCGGCAAAACTATCCGTTAGTCAGACGACGTTAAGTCCGGCCCTCAGTCGAACGAGTAGCAATACTTGGACGAGGATGTATTTCAAGGGAACAGTGAAAGTAATATGAAAAACCTGACAACTGCCTTGGCCTTCGCCGTTGCCTCGATCGTTTCTGCTCAGACCTCGTTGGTTTGGGTGGACAGCGCCAAGGGGGGTTCGCCCTCCGTAACAGCTGCCTTCTTCGCGAAGGACGGTTGGGAGGTCTGGGCGTTCGGGGCGAATAACCCCAAAACGCTCGACCTGGAACTGGGGCGCCTCTTTCCTTGGGGAAAGAAGGTGCTGGTTGGCGGGTACGTTGCCGTTTGGCCGGATTCAAACAGGACCTTCGGGATACCGTTTGTGATGGTCAACGACAAGGTGCTTGGAGGCCACTTGTGCCTCAAGCTAGGCTGTTACCTGCCGTTAAACGGTGGGCCAACTATCCTTTTCTCCGATGAGAGTTCGCTCTTGTGGGAGGCCAAAAAAGGGTTAAGTTGGGGGCCGATTCTCTCCTACGTTCAGGTCGACGGTGGTAAGCCAATCGCAAGATTGGGACTGTCACTGCGCCTGACGAAGGGGGATGAAACCCTGGAGCTTAGCTGCCAACCGGTTTACTTATCTGGGGACGGGGAAACCCGCTTCCGGATCGGTATTACCCACCGGTTCTAGCTCGCTGACCGAGTACGGTTGGGCGCTGAATCGCGCCTTGGAGCTGCATAAAGGAGCGGCAGATCGGGCAGAAACAAGACGCAAAGAAGTGTGATGGAGGTTCCCTATTGTTAGCCTCCTGCGTCGCCCAGTAATGTTTCAGTTTTCATCCACGGCCGGATTCATCCGGCCTGAAATTGAGAGCTGAAAGGTTCTCGCACATTTTACAGGGTAGCGACCAACGCCAGGAGAAAAATACATGACAAGCATCCTCGCCATCCTCGTCGCGATCATTCTGGCAGTTGGGAACACAGTGCTGATGGGCTCGGCCCTGATAGCGCTCCAGCATGGCCGGTTTGGTCTTCTGCTCGTTGCGCTGATGGTGCTGTTCGTCTCCGGCGAACTGATCATCAAGCCCCTGTTTCGACTTGTGGGCGAACAGGGAGTGCGAAAGCACTTGGCTAAGCGCAACAAGGGAGAGTAGCCCTCGTATTACTCACGTTTCAGCAATTGAAACGCCCTTTGATCCGGCTCGAGGCCTGTGCTCGAGCCTGAAACTAAGGGCTGAAAAGCTCTAATTTGCACATTCCAGGAGGCAAGATGCGTGTAATACTTAAGGTTTACCATGACTGCGGCAGTGATATCAGTACAGTCGAGTTTGATCTCGACGATCTGGTCAGAACACTCAACGCTGGCGGGACCTTCGAGGTCAAGGCAATGTGCGACGATTTGCACAGTAGGAGACTGGGCCTCCGATATAGCTTGGGACACGAGAATCATACGGGCAAATTTGTTGTTGTGCCCAGGAAAAGCTGAACCACAACCTTCATATCCGGCTTGAGCCGTCTCGAGCCCGAAATTGAGAGCTGAAAAAGCTAAGGAGAACATTAAAATGGCGACAATCATTGCCAACGAACAGTTGACCAAGACTCTAGAACCGCTTCTTGAAGATGTCGATGCGATCTATGTGGATACCCACTCATCGACGGGTCAGATTGACGAGGAACGAATAAGCCAGGCTGCAGAGCTGGCTCGCAGGGGAAAACGAGTTGTCCTTTTCGGATGGTTCGCCGAGGCCGAGGTGGGTAGTAAAATCGCCCCGTGTATGACCTACCAGAACGCGGTCTATGCCCGTTTACCGCTTTCGATCGACCAGATGCGGGAACTGGGCAAAGGATGATGTCGTCTCAACTTTCATCCACGGCCGGATCTTTCCGGCCTGAAAATGAGAGCTGAAAAGTTCTTGCACATCCAACTACAGGTGAAATAAATGCGTATTTTAGTGGTAGAAGATTCCGAACTGCACCGCCGCTCCGCTATCAAGACACTCGAGGGCCACGAGCTTACGATCGCCGCCAACTACAAGCAGGCTGTCAATTGCTTGGGAGGCGCCACGGCCAACGAGTACGAGCGTCAAGAGAAAGGAGATCCGTACGACGTGCTACTGACCGATATGATGATCGGGAGCGGCGAGACCAATGACGAGGGGACGCACGCCTTCGGGTTCGTCCTGGCTCTGATAGCCGCCCTGCGTGGGGTTAAGCACATTGCACTGCTCACCGACATTAACCATCACCACGCTGGTCCTAGCCAAGCGCTCGACGCGATCGGCCCGGCCTACTACCGCTGCCCGGGAGAATTCGCGCCAAACTTCGAGATCAACGGCGCTAAGGCGATGTTCGTCCACGCCCCGGTGAGGACGTTTGAGACGCTCAAGAATCAGCCGTGCGAGAATTGTGTTGATCTGGTGGCCGTGAGGTATAGCACCTGCGATTACCCGCCGAGCTGGAAGCCGGGGGAGTGCCGATACTGTAAAGGCACCGCTTTCTTAGAGGACGACGAAGAGCGCGAGGTTTGCCCCGCTTGCAAAGCTGATCCCGGCAAATGCAGCGATTGCAAAGGAACCGGCGTGGCCGACCGCAACCTGGTTGGCAAAGATTGGGGAATGGTCCTGAAGGACCTGCTCGGAACGCTACCAACCGACGAGGTGTAGCCAATCACCTCCGCAAACCCGCCCTGAAATATGGGCGGGATATTTTTATGCCCTAACCTGTCTTATCATATATATGCGATAAAGTAGGTTAGGAGCCGTATGCTATATATGACATACGGGTGACAGTGAATACTGGAAATGATTGGTGGCTCGGCGTGAGTTATACGCGCAAGTCTCCCTATTCGGTCGAAAGTTGCTTATTCGCTTCGCTCACGCGCGACTATCGTACTGGCCGGTTTCGGTATTAACAGTGATTCTGTCGCCGGTTTTGACAAAAAGAGGAACATTCACGGTGGCGCCAGTTTCCAGCGTTGCGGGCTTCAGAGCGGCGTTGACGGTGTTACCAGAAACGGCTGGTTCGGTGTAGGTTATCTCCATCTCAACTTTTTTGGGTAGCTTAACGTCGATGACTTTATCTTGCCAAAAGAGTAGGTCGATCGGCTGGCCTTCTTTAAGAAACTTAAATCGATCTTCAGGCAATTTTACAGCTTCTTGCTCAAAAGTGTCGGCAATCATCACTTGGGCTAGCTCGCCCTCGCGATAAAGATATGTCGCGGCACTATACTGCAGCGAAGCCTCTTCGACGCGATCGTTACCCTGAAATGTTTGCTCGAAGATGGCTTGAGTTAGAAGACTGCGCAATTTGCAGTCGAGCTTGGCCTGTCCCCGACCCTGCTTAATATGGTTAACAAAAACTACTTCGTGCGGAGCGTCACGAAACAAAATTTTCGAGCCAACTTTCACCTGAGCTAGCGAAAGCATCTGACTATCGTTTAGCGAGGGGAAGCAACCCCAGGAAGCGGGCTCGTTTGACGGCCACGGAAAGCTGGCGCTGATACTTGCTCGAAGTGTTGGTCTCCCGGGCGCTTTTTAGTTTGCCCCAACCTGTGAGGTAGCGGCTAAGTAACTCGGTGTCGCGATAGTCAATTTCTCTGACCTGGTTTTTGGCAAAATAGCAGTCGATTCTTCGTTTCATTATTGGTTAATTTCCAATTTACAAGTTTCAATTTTCACTGAATTTTCAATGTTCCAATTTTCAAACTGGTTATTGATTAATTGAGAATTTATTGAAAACTGAGAATTGATCATTGTAAATTTTTGTTTAGAACGGTATGTCATCCAGGTTAATTTCTTGGTCGTCTTTTTTCTCGTCAGCTTTTTTAGCACTCTTCGATTCCTTGGCTGGGGAGCTGTCGTCCGAAGAAATGTCGGCGATGGCGCTAACGGTGCTGGCGTCACCCTTTGGTGCTAGCGGAATGAAGTTTTCGGCGACAATTTCGGTACGGCTACGTTTGGCGCCGTCGTTGCCTTCCCACGAGTTGGTTTGCAGGCGGCCTTCAACGTAAACTTTTTTACCCTTTGAAAGCATCGAGGCGGTTAGCTCACCAAGCCGTCCCCAAGCCGTAATCTCGTGATATTGAGTATCTTCCTTGATGTTGCCGTCCTTATCCTTCCAGCGACGATTAGTGGCGACGGCAAACGAGCAGACGGTCTGTCCGCTCGGCAGAGCGCGTGTTTCGGGGTCACGAGTAAGGTTGCCAACGATAGTGGCTCGGTTAAGGCTAAACATCTCGGGGTTTTCTCGATCTTGACGACATCTTTTTCTCTGGATCTTCGCGCCAGGTGGTAATGATGAAGCGATTGATCCCACTTTCGTGTCGGAACTCCTCAGTCAGAGCGGCAACATCTTTCCGTTCAAGGGTGAAGAATACTGAAACTAAATTCAACTGACGTTTTTTGTTGATTGGAAAAGCCAGCGGCTTTGGCCCCAGATCTTCGGCTTTAACAACCTTCGCGCCAGAGGACTTGATGTGACCTTCCAGGATGCTTAAGGCCTTGGCGCTGTCTTCTGTGAGAGCGCTCACGAGGTAGAGCTGCTCTTCGCTGGCGTCTTCGATAGTCTCAATTCTTTCTTCGGTTTTTTCCATTCTAAGCGATATTGTAGCCAACTTACGGTTGATCTTCAACCCCGCACCTAACAGTTGACGGCATTTTTCTCACTTTTGCCTAACTTGAAACAGTGAAATTTGGAGATATCTGGCTCCCCGAAGCTGTGGGTGATGCCGGGAGAGCAAAAGTTCAACTCTTAAGTGCGGGGTCAAGTGCGTCGCCTCTTTTTGTGTCGTGAAAACGATGATGGGCTTCGCGCAGGCTACGGTCGGTCACGTGGGTGTAAATTTGCGTCGTCGCGACCGACGAGTGGCCAAGCAGAGCCTGAACCGAGCGAAGGTCGGCGCCGTTTTGCAGCAAGTCGGTGGCAAAGCCGTGACGAAGTTTGTGCGGGGTGACTGGTTTACTCAAGCCGGCTTTGAGCGCCAGAGTGTGGAGAATGCGCTGGACGGAACGGGCGGTGAGCGATGTTTTGTTGCTGTCGAGACGGCTATTGGTGTAGTGTCTGATGAAAACAAAGGGGTTGCTATCGCTGCGTGACTCCAAGTAATCGGCCAAAATCTCGAGCGCCTCGTCGGATAAGAATACCGGTCGAACTTTGCCGCCTTTGCCCTTAACTGAAAATTCGCCTTTCACTAGGCTGACCTCGTTTCTTTTTAGCGCCACCAGCTCGCTGACCCGTAGGCCCGTCGAAAAGAGGGTTTTAACAATGGCCCGGTCCCGTTTATCGGTTAATCGTTCGCCCGCAATCGCCGCGTTGAGCCGTTCCATATCATCAGCGCTAATAAACTGAATCTGTCGCTGGCCGGTTTTGCTCAACGGTATTTTAGCGATCGAAATTACATTGGCTTCCGACATCGAGAGAAACCGTAGCAGCGAGCGCAGGGCAATTAAGTAATAATTTCGGCTGCTCGGCCCAAGCGGCGGCGTGTGCTTGGTGGCAAGATGCTCTTGAAACTCTAAAATGTCGTCGCCGCCGATTTTCTCAACATCGATTAGTTTGGCTTCAAGTGCCCAGGCAGAAAAAGAATTTAGGTAGTGCTCGTAATTGCGCAAAGTGTACGGGGAGTAGTTGCGTCCCACTCGGCAGTAGCGCAGGTATTCCTTAACGGCGCGCGTGATGGTCATTTCTTAATCTTTCCAGTCTGGTTGGTTTTGCTTTGGGCTAAACATTAGCTACACTTTAACACGGAATGTCACTACTGGACTTGGATTACCGCCTAACCTTTTCGCTTTTTAACTTTGGCAACTCGAGCGAGTTTGTGAAATATCTGTCGCTTGGCTTAGCGGCAGTTTTTGCCTACGGTCTGCCACTGGTTCTGATCTGGATGTTCTGGCGCGGCGCCAAAAATAGGATTGATAGCATTAAGCTTTTTTTGCTGGGAATTTTTACTTGGAAAATTTTCAACAGTGCCGTTGGAGCGTATTATTACAACACTTGGGGATTTCGCGATCGGCCCTTTAGCTTAAACGGCACGGTGGAGCTATTTTTTGAACAACCGCAAAAAGCGTTTCCGTCCGATCACGCCGCGCTGTTACTGGCGGTCACAGCCGGGTTTTTCTTCTATCGCTACCCCAAATTGGGCTGGTGGTTTTTAGCTGGGACAATTCTGAGTAGTCTAGGACGAATCACGGTAGGATTTCACTACGTAGGAGACATCTTGGCCGGCTGGGTCGTTGGCCTGGTCGCGGCCGCGTTGTTTATCGCTTTAGACAAGCCGCTGCACCGCACTCTGGAGCGGTTGCTTACGCGAATCGGTCTGCTAAAGTAGAGAGGATTTAAGGGGAGGATGAGCGTAACAAGATTAGCTAATTTTATTTCGATTGCTGCCAACCCGGTCCTGCTACTGCTAGGGGCGGTAATGGTGGTTATTAACCATTACGTTGACTCAACCGCCACCTTTTGGCATCACAGCGGTTACGCGGCACTCCTTTTGGTAGCCCCGGGCGGCTTGTACACAATTTATCTCTGGCGAAAGGTTGGCGAAATTGATCTAGATATCTCGAATCGTGAAGATCGGATTGTACCGATGATGCTAACAATTCTGGGCGCCGTAGTTGGTACAGCGCTACTGGCGCGCAGCCAAACTACGAGCGCAACGCTGGAAACGATGAGTTATGTCTTAGTTGCCCTGCTGATTACCCTTACCACCATTACTCTGGTGTGGAAGATTAGCATTCATACTGCCACCCTGTCGGCCCTTGCCACCTTAATGGCCTATTTTGGTGGGTTGAATTACACCTATTTCTTTATTCTTCTTATTCCAGTTGCTTGGGCACGAACGGTGTTGCACCAACACACAAAAGCCCAGCTTCTGGGTGGGGCAATCTGGGGGGCTCTCGTCACCTGGATACTGGCCTGGTTTTTCTCCGGCCGCTAGAGCAACTTATTACAGGTTCATATATAGTTCTCTTCTGTAGAGCTCGAACAACGTGTATAAATTAGTTATGGATAGTAACACTACTTTAGTGGCACAACAAGAAGAGTGGAACAAGGTTGTCAAGGACTTGGAAGGCGAGAATCTGAAACTTGCTTCATATGACAACACCCTCGTTCCCCTTCTTGGCGACTTAACGGATAAGAATGTTCTTGATTATGGGGCTGGGCCAGGCGTTCTAGCTCTCGGGTTAAAAAAGCTCGGAGCAAAAATTAAAGTATGGGATATAAATCCCGAAATGCGTAAAAAAGCTAGCGGTAAGATCGGGACAGAGAACACTTACCAAAACCTAGAAGACATACCACGAGATCACTTTGATTTTATTATTTGTAATCTAGTACTCTGTATTGTCCCCGAGAGTGAGGTTAGGGCTATTATTGGTAATATAAAAGAACTATTAAACGAAAATGGGCTGTCATATATCGGGTTCTGCAATCCCAAGATATTCGACATCAAAGAATCAAACCTCGACTTCCGCTTCCCAACTGGTAATAAATACGATGATAATCACGACTATAAAAAGGTCAAGAAAGAAGGTGGCTACGAGATCATTGAGACTCACAGACCAATTGAGTGGTATGAAAAGGTTTTTGCCGAATCAGGCTTGGAACTAGTTGATACCCACTTCACTCCTGAATACGAGCTCGAAGGCGAAAAGATTCAAGATTTCGTAATCTTCGAGCTTCGTCGTAAGCCTTAGCATCTGTTTGCTCGAATGCTCGAACGAGACAGCTACATGACCGATGAGATGCCTGAGCACCTCGAAGCTGACAAAAGTCGGTTACTAGATTCAATCGATTCAAGACACGAGGGACTCGATATTGAGCAAGTAAATTACTTTCTCGGCTCATACGGACTTAAGCCCAGGGAGTCTGTCATTTTCTATGATGAAGATATTGACCAGTTAAAAGAGGTACTTCCAGAGGACCGAAGTTTTCAGACGTTTCTGGATGACGCAAGGGGACGCAGATGTGGCGCCTACTTTCCAAGATACCAAACATCCCTTCTTCGTCGGCCCAGGGAGTATGAGGCAACGAATGGTCCAGTAGTAACCGAGGGATTCCTGGTTCATGAACTCAGTCACTCTACGAGCGAACTCGCTAGCTACAAGATAACTGATTTGGGAGATGAAATAGGCATTAGCGTTCCGCGATGTGGACAAAATGTCAGCGGCGAGGGAAAGAGTTGGGGAAACTTCTTCGAAGAAGGCTTTGCTGAAATGATGAGAGCCGAATATGTAAAAACTTTCCAAGGGGAAGCAGAAAGGGTAAAACTTCTAACTCGGCTGGGCAAACCTTCAGAATCAACCCTTGATGCGTCGATACCATCTTCGTACCGAGATCTAACATATTACATTCCACTCAAGTACGCTTATATAACCCCAGACAACAATAATGTACAAATAAGCGTCACTACAATGGCTGGCATGGGCTTGGAGCTAATATGCAAGAAGGAGCCTCGGCTCTGGAACGCTCTAATCAGCGCCCGAAAGGAAATGTCAGGACTACGGGAAGTTCCTAAAATTATCAATGGTTTAAAAAGTGGACTCTATACCGACTTAAGAGCACTGGGATATAGCCGGGAAGATTTCTCTGATGGCTACAAGAAGATTGTAGACAGTCTGTTCGACGGAAAATTAAGCCTAAACGACCAAGGAGATATTAATATTTAGGTGGTCACTTTGGCTGAAAGCTACAGTTCTAACATCCTCCACGATTCGGAGGTAGCTAGATTTCCAAATCTTTGACCGGTTGCTGAATTGGCGTGCTTGACGCTGTGGGCGGAGCCGGGGGCGCTTGGAACGGCTTGTTCACGTTGACGCTAGGCGGCGGAGGTGGCGGCGGCGGCAGAGACTCTCCTGGTTCAACGATGGTTTTTGGCGGACTGTCGAAAGTAATAGTTGATCCCGTAGACACAGCTGGAGCCGGTTTTGGCTGGTCAGTAGTAAAAGGCGTGGCCAGCGGGTTGGGAGGCGGGGGGCCGAGCGGTGGTTTAGGTAATGAGGGAGCCTCTGGTGGTTTAGGAAAAGCGGGGGCTGTAACGTTCGGGCTGCTAGATAAGGTGTTCGGCGCCAAAGCTGGTGGAACTGTCGGTAGTGGGGGGATGGGTGGTGTTGTAAAGGCCGGTTTCGGTAGCGGCGGTACTGGCGGCGCGTTCACGGGAGGTGTAAACGGTTGAGGCGCACTGTTGGCGATAGTTGGCGGCATTGGCGGCGGGGTTGGTGTAGGGGCAAACGCCGGTTTCGGTGGTACTAACGGCCAAGCGGCGGCGGCTTTTGGCGGGGGTACGGCGGCGGGAGCGGAGCTCGGCACTGAGGGGAACGGAAAGGAGGGTCTGACGGTGTCTTGACCGGTCCAAGACGGATCAACTTTTGGTTTTTCGATAATCTCTTTTGGCGGCTCAGCAGCGGCTGGTGCGATCTTCGGCTCGTAGTTTACTGGTGGGGTATTGGTAGCCGGCGGCGTGCTAGCAACGATAGTCGCTGGTAAGGCGACAACCGCGACGTTCCCTTGGGATCTCATCCCGTCGTGTATAGGCGCTGGGGCGTTGAAAATCGGCGCTTTTTCTTGTGGCTTTGGTTCGGGTCTAGATGGCTGATGATTAGACTTGAAAGCCGGTTTAGGTGGCGCAAAACTGGTCGAGTGACTGTCGGAAACACCGTTGCTTCGGCCGATTAATTCTTCAAGGTAACTAATGTTGACCAGCGCGATTGTTGGCTTACCGCCCTTTGTGAGGACGTACATGCCTTCTTGGGCCGATTCAATATCAGAAACGAGACGACTAAAATTGTCTCTTGCGTCAGTTAACGGCACTATTCTGTCGATTGGTACACTAATCATCGTTTGCCTCCGGCAAACTCAGAATTCTCACAGTGTTGCACTAGATTCGAAATCATCTTCCCCCTTAATACAACGGTAGCCGACCACTAATTTGGTGTCAAATAATACACCCGTAGCGGCTCCAATATATTCAGTTTAGTTGATAATTAAGGTACAATCGGCAGCATGAGTACACCACGCATTAGCGAACAAACGCTCGGCAACGGACTGAAGGTAGTTGCCATCGATCTGCCCGGATTCCATTCCGTTACCAACTTTTTATGCATTCGTAGCGGCTCACGCTACGAAGATCAAACCAACAATGGGGTGGCTCATTTTCTGGAGCACATGGTTTTCAAAGGTACCGAAAAATTTCCTGACACATTAAGCGTGGCCCAATCGATCGAAGGAATCGGCGGACATTTTAACGCCTGGACTTCCAACGACCATACCGCCTATTGGAATACCGTGCCGCACGACGAATGGCAGCGCGGGATCGAAGTGCCGTTTGAGCTGGCATTCCGCCCGTTAATGAGAACAACTGATCTGGAGCGCGAACGCGGGGTGATAGTTGAAGAAATCAGACGCATGCGCGACGAGCCAGCCAGCTACGTTGACGATATTCTGGGTTCGGTACTTTTTCCCGATAGTAGCCTGGGTCTTTCCGTGATTGGCACAGAAGAGCGCATCAAAAAAATGACCCTGGAACAGTTCCAAGACTACCGCGCCAAATACTATCACAGCGCTCAGAGCGTCTTTGTCGTTGCGGGCAATCTTCACGGTAAGGATATCTTTGCCGAAGTTGAGAGACTGACCAAAACGCTTCAGTCCAAACCAGTCACCAAGCCCAGTTTCGTTAGCTCGCCCAGCAGCAAAGCGGTAAAACTTCATACCAAAAAAACCGACCAGACCCATTTTATGCTGGCCGTAACTGACCCAACTTTGGGGCTGCACGGACCCGAGCAGTACGTGGCGACAATCCTGAACGCCGTGCTGGGCCAGGGAATGAGCTCCAGATTGTTTTTGAACATTCGTGAACGTCAGGGCTTGGCTTACGCCATCCGATCGTATTTCTCGCCGTTTGAAGACACCGGGGTAATTCAAATTTACGGCGGGGTAAACACCGAAAAAGTCAGCGCCACGCTGACCGCGTTGGAGCACGAGCTGAGCCGTCTGCAAAACGAGCCGGTTGGCGCCGACGAGCTATCCAAAGCCATCAGGATGGTCACAGGTTCGTACGATTTGACTGCGGATTCTCCGTCAGAGCTGGCTCGGTGGTACGGTTCAACCCGTTTAATGGGACTTGACGATAACCTTGAGCAGTCAAAGAAAGAGCTTGAAGCGGTGAGCGCCGAGCAGATTCAGGAGCTTGCGAAAAAAGTCCTGGGCAAAGAACGCCAAGTTATCGCCGTTATCGGGCCGTACGATGACGACGCCCAGTTCCGAAAATTTCTTAACCTCTAGGAAACTAACCCAGCCGGTTATATAATCAAGATATGAGAATTGAGCAGACACTGGTGTTAATTAAACCCGACGCGATTGAGCGATCGCTCGTGGGACGCGTCATAACTCACTTTGAACAACGGGGGCTAAAATTACTTGGATTGAAAATGCTAGTTGCTTCTAAGGAATTGGCAAAAAGTCATTACGGGGATTTCGTCGAGCGCTACACCGTAAAGCTAGGCGCCGAGAAGGCTAATAGCATTATGGACGAGATGGTCGGCTTTTTAACTTCCGGCCCGATTATTGCCATGGTTGTTGAGGGCATTGGCGCTGTGGCCGTGGTCCGAAAAATAGTTGGCTCTACTTACCCCAGTGAAGCAGCCGCCGGAACGATCCGTGGCGATTTTGCCCACGTTTCGCAGGATTACGCCAACGCCAAGGGTATTACGGTCAAAAATCTTGTGCACGCTTCGGGCTCACCGGAGGAAGCCGAGATTGAAGTGAAGCTGTGGTTTGCCGAGAGTGAACTAATTCAGTACGACTCAGTTCACGACCGACACGTTCTCTAGCGATGACGCCGCTTTACCTTGCGGCCGGAGCTGGTTTTATCCTGTCACTAATATTGACCAGTTTTCTGATAAAGTTCTCGTGGAGAACTGGCAAGTTTTTGCCGGAAATTCGGCCGCGCGATGTCCATAAAACTCGGGTGCCACGCGTCGGCGGCGTAGCGATGGTGGCCGCCTTCCTGGTGGTGACACTTGTGATCCTGCTTTTTTGGCCTGACCTGCTGCATTTTAGCTCCAAAAAGATACTTGGCATCGATCGTAACCTGTTGGGATTGATTTTGGGCCTGGTGGTTCTAAGCGCGGTCAACCTGGTAGATGATCTGAGGAGCCTGTCGTGGAGAAAAAAGTTGGCGACCCAGATTGTGGCTGCGGTGATCGTCGCCCTGTGCGGCATAAAAATACTCTGGCTGGGACAGTACGCCGCTACACCGCTGCTGGCCAGTGTTTACAGCCTGACGTTTGTGGCCGTGTGGCTGGTGTTTGTTGGTAACGTTGTTAACTGGTTGGATAGCATCAACGGTTTGGCCGGCGGGGTAAGCGTTATCACCCTCGGAATAGTGATGTTTTTGAGCCTCTCGCTTCGATCTTCACAGCAACCGGTGGCGCTGGTGGCCGCGGTAACTATTGGGGTGACGCTAGCTTTCTTAATTTTTAACCTGCGCGGTAAGGTCTTCATGGGAGATACCGGATCGTTCTTCTTGGGATTTGTGATCGGCGTGTTGGCAATTATCTCTGGCGGAAAAGTTGCGACCGCCGGACTAGTTTTAGCAATCCCTTTTCTCGACGCGATGGTGGTGGTAATCACGCGTCTTATCAATCGCCAGTCTCCGTTTTTGCCCGACAACAAACACCTTACACACCGGTTGATAAATCTCGGTTGGCCGCGCTGGATGATAGTTGGCTTCTACTACATGTTGAGCCTGTCGTTTGGCTTAGTGGCCTTGAATACCCAAATGTCGGGTAAACTTCAGGCCACGCTGGTGGCGGCCCTCATAATGGCGACGCTGGTAGTCGGTTACAATGTTGCGTTGCGACGCCGTGGCTGTAAGTATTAAGTAATGGAAGAAGAATACTCGTTTAAAGGACAGCGTTCGGATGAGCAAGTGGTGCTGGTTACCAAGCAACATCTGTGGCTCTTGTCGCCGTTAGTTCTTGTTTGGGCGGTGATAATTGGGTTGATTCTGCTCTTGGTTTGGTGGCAAGGGGCGTCGCGAGTGAGTTCGTATATAACTTTTGGCATCGCCGTGGTTGGGCTAATTTACAGCTATTACTTTTGGTTTATCTGGAACAACTCCGATTATATTGTGACCAACCAGCGGGTGATCAAAATGGATCAAATTAGCTTCTTCAACCGGGTTATTTCTGAAGCCGAAATTGACCGAATCCAAGAGATTTCAACCGAGGTGGCGGGGCCGATTCACACCTTACTCAAATTCGGCACGGTCCGTATTAAAACAGCATCGGACTCCGGCAAAATGGACCTGGACGACTTGACCGACCCGTACTCGGTTCAGCAAGTTATTGTGAGTATCCAGAAAAAAACCCACCCCAACCGGCCCCCGCGGATTATTTAGACGTTGTCGAGAAAAAGTTGGGCAATCTCTTCGTCTAGATCGGCGCACTTTTCGACAGTCAGTGTTGTGCGGACGGCTTTAACGAGGCCGTTCTGGGCAACTCGTAGTTCAACCGGGGTTGTGCCAGGGTAGCCCTCTAGGAGTGATTTTAGTTTTGGGACAAGAGAGCGCGCGGCACCAGAAGGTAGATCGATCATGTAAGTTGAGGGCCCGTTGGGTTTGGCGGGGGAAGAGCCGCCGTTGGGTCGAGCCGCCCTGACTGTGCTCTCTAGCTTCGGTAGCATCTGCGGGCTGACTTCTTTCAAGTCCCAAACCCTTTCTGCCAAAAGTTTGACGGTGGAATCTTTGTCGGAAATCCGGGCGTCAACGATCACCATTTTGTCGGTCTGCCAGAGCGTTGGGAATTGGCCTAGAATTGTCGGGAAAACTATCACTTCTAGCTGGCCGGTTAGATCTTCCAGCTCGGCAAATGCCATCTGAGCCCCAGCTTTGGTGGTAATTTTTTTGAACTGCTGCAGTATTCCCGCTACTCGTACCATCTTGCCTGCCTGCTCGATGCTGAGCGTCGCAATCGGTGTCGCAAGGCTTGTTAGGGCAGGGAACTGTTTGAGCGGGTGATCGGAAAGGTAAAGTCCAAGTAGCTCCTTTTCCCAAGTTAAATAGGCCGCTTTATCTTCGACGGTTGTTGGTAGCACAACAGCGGGCAAGTTCTGCTTATTGACCGCTTCGGCGAAGATACTGAGCTGACCCTCCGTCACTCCTTTGCCGCCGGCCGCGTATTTAACCAGTAGCTCTAGAGCTCCGTGAAGATCGCTTCGTTTACCGAATCTGTCGAGCGCTCCGGAGCGCACGAGGCTGTCTAGGACTTTCTTGTTGAGCGTCGCCCCGTTTCGACTCAGGAAATCTTCCAAGGTTTCGTACGGGCCGTTGGTTTTGCGCTCCCGTACCATGGCCTTGGCCACCGCGGTACCGACGTTCTTAATGGCCCCGAGTCCAAAACGGATTGCCTTCTTCTCTTTTAGCACGGCAAAGGCGGCGAACGATTCGTCGACGTCTGGCGGCAAAACTTTCAATCCCATATGCTCGCACTCGGAAATTTCAATAGAGAGGCGATCGGTGTTATCTAGGTCACTAGTCATCAGGGCGGCCATAAAACAATCTGGGAAGTGAGCCTTGAGATAGGCCGTTTGATAAGCGATAGTGGCGTAGCTGACGGCGTGGCTTTTGTTGAAGCAATACGCGGCGAAGTCTTCGAGCTGTTTCCAAATATCTCGTGCCTTAGTCTCGACTACCCCGTTTTTGACCGCGCCCGTGATGAATTTTTCTTTCATCTGGGCCATCAATTTTGGTATTTTTTTACCGACTGCTTTGCGCATTGTGTCGGCTTCCGCCCCCGTGAAACCGCACATGTCTTTGCTCATCCGCATGACTTGCTCTTGGTAGACTGGAATCCCGTAGGTGTCTTTGAGGGCGTCTTTTGCCAATGGATGCAGATACTCAATTTTTTCTTTGCCGTTTTTGCGATCGATGAAACTCTGAATCCACTGCATCGGGCCGGGTCGGTAAAGCGCTACCATGGCGACGATATCCTCGAGCTTATTGGGGCGTAGCTCCTTGATGTAGCGTTTCATTCCGCTCGAGTTATGGACAACAAAGCCGTTAGCAACGTAGTTATTGCCCGGGGTTTCCATTTTTATGTCATACGTCTCTTCAATTCCGGCGGGTTTGATTGCTTTGACGGTGACGTAATCAAATCCTGAGGGAATTCGCGGGCACTCCCAGGCGACTAGCGTTCGGTACTTGAGGGCGAACTCGGCGAACTTTGTCGTGCTAATTATGACTAACTTGATTGCCGGGTATTGTTTCTGGAATTCTTCCATCTTCAGCCGGTCGCCATCGTGTAGCCAGCCCTTAATCTCATAGTAAGTATTTTCGCTTGGAACAAAAAAGTCTGGCGTATAATTGGTGCTTCTACCGTCTGGTAAGGTGACGGGGAAAGTTTCAGGTTCGTAGTCGTAAGCTAACCCGTTATGAATTAGAACACGGGCAAAATCAGCCTCCCAATTTGAGCGAACATAATGTCCTAAGTCCTGCCGAAAACCACCCTTTCTGTGCGGTGGCCTGCGGCCAAACATGTGATTTTTTTCGCCTCTCATTGCTTCGCTCATCCGTAAGCGGATCTCTTCTGCTCGCTCGGGCCCGAACTTATCGATGTTTGTTTTTCCGGCCAGACTGCGACTGATCTTTTCGCCCGTTAAAGCCAGTAAAGCGCTACTCTCCTTTGTTTCCCCAAGATTCCAAGGCTTTCCGCCACTTTCGTAAAAACGGTGTCGGGATTCAGCAATCCGTTGACGCGAAATTGCTTTGCTTGGATTACTGTAATGGCGTGCCGAACAGGTATAACAGTACTGGCTTTTCCCTTCTTTTTGGCCATCAATTTGCCTTCCGCAGATGTGGCAGGTGTTGTAAATCAGATGCTTGGCCTTATTCTTGAGTAAGATTTCCTCGCCGTTTATTAACTCGCTTAGCTTCTTCCAACCATCCTTAGTCAAAAAATGATGATCGGCGCTGGCCTTAATGAACCAGCCATTAGTAGCGATGAGATTATAGAGTTGCTTTTTGGGACCCTTCAACACGCGCAGGATTTTATTTTTATGGACTTTGCCTTCGTCGAGGTAGACTGACTCTAGCCGCTTTTTGTCCTGGGTCGTGTAAAGCTTTTTTATCGTTGTATTTGAGATGATGGTATCGCCCGATAAACATTCAAGCTGAAAGACACCTGTTGTCTCGCCCTTGCCAAACAGCTCGAAAGTTTCTTTGTCATTTTCCGGCAGGTTGTAAACGTCAATTTTGTCGCCGTAAACTGCCTCGATTATCTCGCAGCACTGACGCAAGATGGTGTAGTTGGCCAGTCCCAAAAAGTCCATTTTTAGTAGGCCAATCTTTTCGATCGGGCCCATCGAATACTGGGTAACCTGGTGAACATCGCCGCCTTGAGCCTGCTGAACGGGAGCGTAATCCTCGAGCGGATCGTTAGAAATAACAACGGCGCAAGCGTGCTGGGAGGCGTGGCGAATAGTTCCCTCCAGTTTCATCGCCGAGTCCAAGACCATTTTGGCCTGCGGGTCGTTGTCGTACATCTGTTTTAGTTCTGGCGCCTCGCCGACTGATTTTGCCAGCGGGGTGTGACGACCCTGAATAGGCGCAGGGACTACTTTGGCGATGGCGTCGACCTGGTTATACGGCACGCCGAGTACGCGGCCAACGTCTCGCACCGCCGCTCTGGCCATAATCGTCCCGAAAGTGATAATGCCAGCCACATGCCCGTCGCCGTATTTGGCTCGGGCGTAATCGATAATTTCACCGCGGCGAGAATCTTCAAAGTCCATATCGATGTCAGGCATAGAGATGCGGTTTAAGTCTAAGAACCGTTCGAAGAGCAGATCGTATCGAAGCGGGTCGATGTTAGTGATTTCGATAACGTACGAGATCAATGATCCGGCAGCCGAGCCGCGACAGCCGTAATATATCCCTTTTTCTCGGGCAAATTTGGCAAAATCCCAGACGGCCAGAAAGTAGCCCGGATAGCCCATCTTGTTGACAATCCCCAATTCGTAATCAAGGCGCGAACGAATTTCTGGTGTTACCTCGCGGAATCTCTTAGTTAGTCCTTCTTCGCAGAGATGTTTTAGGTACGATGCTTCCGTTTGACCCTTGGGCACGGGAAATTTTGGCAGGAGGTTCTGCTCAAGTGGAATGTCTAGGTTCACCAGATCCGCGATTTTCAGGGTGTTCTCGAGGGCCTGCGGCACGTCGGTGAAAGCCTCGGCCATCTCCTGCGGCGTTTTTAAGGAAAAGTCGCCGGTATAAATCATCCGGTTACTGTCGCTAACCAATTTCCCGGTTTGAATACACACCAGCTGATCATGAGACACGTGATCGTCAGAGTTAACGTAGTGCGTGTCGTTGGTGACAATCAACGGAAATTTCAACTTCTCGGCTACACGTTTCAGATGTTCATTTACCACCTGTTGTTCGGGAATCGACGGATGATCTTGGAGCTCTAGATAGTACGAATCTTTACCGAACATCTCGCGGTAGGTTTGGATGGTAGTTTCCAGCTCGTCAAAATTTTTGTCTAGAATTAGCCGAGATGTTTCGCTGGCCAAACAGGCCGAGGAGGCGATCAATCCTTCGCTGTGGCGACTCAAAAAATCTCGATCCACTCGGGGTTTGTAGTAGTATCCCTCCAAGTGGGCGGCGCTGGTGATTTTGATTAAGTTTTTGTAACCGGCAAGGTTTTTGGCTAGGAGAATCATATGGAACGGCCGCGAGCCGGGTCCGCTGGTTCGGTCGGACATGGCGTGCGGGGCGATGTAGGCTTCCTGGCCAATAATCGGTTTAAGACCAGCTTTTTTACACTCACTAAAAAATTCTATGGCGCCGTAGAGAACGCCGTGATCGGTCAGGGCCAACGCCGGCATGCCCAGCTCTTTGGCTCGCCCAACCAACTCCGGCACTTTCCCTAAGCCATCAAGTAACGAGTAATGCGAGTGAACATGAAGATGGACGAAGTTGGGCTTGGGCATGACTTAATAAGTCATACCAAGCCAGTTATCAATTTACAATTTTCAATTTTCAGTGAATAACTCAATGATTCAATTTTCAAGTTTAGAAACGATTCTTGTTGTAACCACTAGCGATGTTTTTAGCAAAGTGGGTAGGCATATTTGTTAGTGATCCTGTTCGTGACAGGACTGGCGAAAGCAAACATAATGGCAGTATGAAAAACGTGCTGGTTGTTGGGGGCGGTGGACGCGAACACGCTCTGGCCTGGAAACTCTCCCAGTCCAATAGGATCGGAAATCTTTTTGTTTCACCAGGGAACGCAGGAACCGCGCATCTCGCACAGAATATTCCCATTTCTTCTACTGACATCCCCGCCTTAATCAAATTTGCTAAACAAAACGCAATTGATCTGACTGTTGTTGGACCAGATAACTCATTGGCCGCGGGAATTGTAGATAGCTTTCAAGCCCACGGCCTAAAGATCTTTGGTCCCACAAAAAAGGCGGCAGAAATTGAGTGGTCAAAGGTATTCGCCAAGAAACTAATGAAAAAATATAATATCCCGACTGCCAAGTACGCTTCATTCTCGTCATACGAACCAGCACGGCGGTATATTTCTACAACCTCATTTCCCACGGTCATCAAAGTCGACGGTTTAGCCCTTGGAAAGGGGGTTTTCATTTGCGAAAGCCCCAAAGAAGCGAAGAAAGCACTAACGGCTATTATGCGAGGTAAGGATTTCGGGAGCTCGGGCACGAAGATTGTCATAGAGGAGTACCTGGAGGGGATAGAAGTTTCAGCTCACGCAATCTGCGATGGAAGCAACTTTCTTCTCTTTCCTTTGGCTCAGGACCACAAACGGATTGGGGAGGGCAATACCGGTCCCAACACGGGCGGTATGGGGACAATCTGCCCAGTGCCTGGGCCGGTTCGCGAAATAAGTGGAATTATCAGAGCGACCTTAGAGGCCCTGCAAAAAGAAGGGCGATATTTCTCGGGCTGCTTGTTTCCCGGCATAATGCATACTTCTAAAGGCCCAAAAGTTTTGGAATATAACGCCCGCTTTGGCGATCCAGAAACTCAGGTTTATATGCGCCTACTGAAGAATGACCTGCTTGAGGTTTTGGAAGCAGCAACCGAAAAGAGGCTGGGAAACGTTAAACTTGAATGGCAAACAGGAGCAGCTGCATGTATCGTACTAGCATCGCTTGGTTATCCGGGAAAGTACAAGCAAGGTTTTGAGATAGGGGGAATTGAGGAAAGATCGGGTAACGAAACGGTAATTTTTCACGCCGGAACCAAGCTAGACGGTGACAGAGTTCTCACGGCAGGAGGCAGGGTGTTGAATGTTACTGCAACGGGGGCGAACCTAGGAGAGACCTTGGAATTGGGCTATAAAGCTGCTGGAAGAGTGTCTTTCGAGGGTAAAGTATTTCGCAAGGACATAGGATTTCAGTTCGGAAGCTAAGGGAATAGGGACGGAGAAGCTAACCCATCGGCTTATTTGTTGTAGCAGAACAGGAGCATAAAAGCCAAGCCACTCGAGAGTATTGTAAAATAGCGATTAAGTGCGATAGTGTCCACAGGAACATAAAGTTCGAGGAGCGTGACGTGGAAGATGTAAGCACCGTTGGCGGATTTATCGATCTATTGCTCAAGAGAGAGGAAAACCAGTTTGGGATGCTGTCGTCGGTACTCAAGCTGGCGGAGGCGAATTACGATCCTGGCAACTGGGCACGATGGTTGACACAGCCCTTATGTCCAGAGGAGATCTACCCGCTCTGCGAAGTCATTAACTCGACATACCAGCGTATTCTGGTCGGTATCGATACAGACGAATGCTACAAGTCGACTATCGAGAACGCCCACCGGCATCAGCTGCTAGTTTTCACCGAAGCGGCAGCTTTGGGGGTCGAACTCGACAGGGAACGGGTCGACGCTCCGGTTTCAATGAGCGATGCATTGATCCGGGCACAAAGCGTCACTACTTGATCAATCCTCTTTCGACATCTCTCTAAGCCCCGGCGTGTGACCGGGGCACTACTTTCTGTCGGTTGACCAACGAAGCAGTTTTCGATATAATTTTCTCTACTAATGGCGCATACAAAAGCGAAAGGTTCAACAAGAAATAATCGAGACTCACAGTCGAAACGGCTGGGAGTTAAGGTTTATGGCGGAGAAGCAATTCGTCGTGGCGGCATAATCTTGCGTCAGCGCGGTAGCAAGTACTACGTCAGCGCCGGAGCGGCCGTATCGGGGGATGACTCCATCTACGCTACCTGCGACGGTCACGTTGTGTTCTCCAGTAAAAAAGTTAAAAAGTTTGACGGTCGGTTCGTTAGCAAGACCTTCGTTGGCGTTAAAGTTAAGGAAGAAGCGAAATAATGGATATTGGCGCCATACTAAAAACTGTTGAAGCTAGCTCACGGAAAGTAAAAGTCGCCGAAGTGCGTGTTGGCGAAACGGTTAAGGTTCACTACCGTATTAAAGAAGGCAACAAGCTGCGCCTCCAGATTTTTGAAGGCCTGGTCATCGGCGTAACCAAGCCAAAAACTCTTCAAGGCAGTTTCACGGTACGCAAGGTAATTGACGGCGTTGGCGTCGAACGAACTTTTCCGTTCCACTCGCCGCATATAGCCAAGCTTGAACGAATTAAATCTGGCAAGGTGCGTCGGGCCAAGCTGAACTTCGTTCGCGAGTACGCCCTGTCGCGTCGTTTCAAACTCAAAGATAAAGGCGTGGCTGGTTCAGTTTGGGAAGAGGTCGCTAAGGAACAGCAGGAGATAGCTAAGGAAGAATCCAAAGAGGAAGCGAGTATCGAAGGGGAACTGGGTGCTGGGAACTTGGAACTGGATGAAGCAAAAAACGAACCAGTCCTTAGCACCGATTCTGAAACCCAGTCCCCAGTACCTAGTGCCGAGTCCCCATCTTCCGAGGTTGCCAAACCAGAGGAATCAGCCGACAATAAGACCGATGAGCTATCTGGGCAAAGCGCTGGGGCAGATGGGGGAGACGCTAGCGGCGAACCTGTTGAAGAAAAAGGGATTGAAAGTCCTCAGGCGTAATTTTGTGACCCATTTTGGCGAGATCGATATTCTGGCACGTGACGGCCAGTCTTTAGTAATTGTTGAGGTGAAGACCAAGACCAGCGGCTGGAAGGGTGCGGCAATCGAGATGATCACTCGTACCAAACAGGAAAAACTAATTTTACTTGCCCACGAACTGCAGATGAAATATAAAACAAATAATGTTCGGATCGATGTGGTGACTGTCGACGAGGCTGCCGACGTGCCCGTGGTGCGCTATCACAAAGGAGTAATTGAGTTCAATGGATAATAATAATTCTCAATTTTCGAATTTACAATTTTCAGTAAATGTCGCAATGATTCAATTCCGAAACATTGAAAATTGGTTAACTGGTAAATTATTGAAAATTGAAAACTGGCAATTGAAAATTGTTCAAACCGGAGGTTTGAAGTAATGGCTGAGGAAATACGAGTTAGAATTGCCCCTTCGCCAACCGGTAAGTTTCACATCGGCACGGCTCGCACAGCATTGTTCAACTATCTGTTTGCCAAAAAACATGGCGGGCAGTTCATTGTGCGCATTGAAGACACCGACCGTGAGCGTAATGACGATGTTTACGTCAAAGACATTATCGATGGCCTGCTCTGGCTTGGCCTGGGATTCGACGAGGGCCCGCCCTTCCATGGGGTCAGGGCGACTCCGAGCAAGGTCGAGGAGCCGGAAGTTGGTGGGCAGTTCGGCCCGTACTTTCAATCGGAAAGGTTGGATCTCTACAAACCGTACGTCGAACAGCTGTTAAAGGAACATCTGGCCTATCGCTGTTACTGCACCGCCGAAGAGCTGACGAAAGTACGCGAGGCCGATCAGAAAAAGGGTTTGGCGCCAAAGTATTCTGGTCGCTGCCGAGATCTTACTGCCTCCGAGATCGATAAGTTTGAACGGGAGGGCAGAGCGTCGGTGATTCGCTTTAGGACTGAGCCAAGAAAGGTGAAGTTTACCGACTTGATTCGCGATGAGGTGGAATTTGATGCCGAACTTTTTGGTGATTTCGTGATCGTTCGTAGCGACGGAGTGCCACTATTTAATTTGTCGAATGTTATTGATGATTCCTTGATGAAAATTAGTCACGTCTTACGCGGCGAGGAGCATCTTGCCAACGCCGCCAAACAGATTATGTTGGCAGAGGCGCTCCGGATTGCAGTGCCAGAGTTCGGTCATCTGCCACTCATTTTTAACCCCGACCGAACAAAGATGAGCAAGCGACGTGACCCGGTGTCGGTGAGCGATGATTTTCGGGCCAGGGGCTATCTGCCGGAGGCGATGGTTAATTTCATGGCTCTGCTCGGGTGGTCAGGCGAAAACGATCGAGAGATTTATACGTTGTCCGAATTGGTAGAAGAGTTTGAGCTGGAGCGCGTCGGTAAAAGTCCGTCCATTTTTGATATCGAAAAATTGAAGTGGATGAACGGCTACTACATTCGAAACGCCTCGATCGGCGAGGTAGCGTCGGAGGCTCAGAACTTCATCACTGATAAAAAATTGCTCCAGGCAACGCTCGATAAACCAGATTTTTATCTGGAGACAGTCGTCCTGGTACGAGATCGGCTCAAGACCTACGCTGAGATCGAAGAAGCAATTGAGCTTTTCTACACGGCACCAAAGTATGACGCTGAGTTGCTGGTGGCCAAAAAATCTACTGCCAAAAATGCCCAGCTAGCACTGGTTGTCGCCGCGCAAACATTAAAGCAAATTGAGACTTTTTCGCTTGATGAACTGGAGCCGTCGTTGCGCGGGGCAGCGGCTAGTAACCAGCTGACCGATGGCGAACTGCTTTGGGCGGTGCGAGCGGCGCTATCTGGCAAAGCCGCGTCTCCTGGATGTTTTGAGTTGCTGGGGATTTTGAATAAAGACGAGTCTTTGAAGCGGATTGCTACGGCGATCAAGAAGCTCAAAGCTTTGAAAAGCTAAGGACAAATTTCTAGCAGGGCCATACCCTGCACGGTTCTCACAGAGGTGTTGTGAAAATTCGCCTCCCTTCCGGAAGGTTCGCGGAGCGAATCGGCGAATTTTCGGTATCTATGGTGACTCGAGAGGTGAGTTTTGATAAACTATCGAAGTATTCCGGGATCGTATAGTGGTAGTACGCTAGGTTCTGGTCCTAGTAACCTTGGTTCGAATCCAAGTCCCGGAGCAATGAGAAAAAACGAAGAGCGGAGGGGCGAGGATTACCCGTAGGGGTATTCCAAGTCCCGGAGCAATGACAAGTACAGATAAAGATACGTATTTCGTGGCGGTGAAGCTTTTTTTGCGACAGGGTGATCAGCTGCTCATCACTCACGATATCTTCGGTTCTTGGGATCTGCCGGGCGGGCGACTAAAACCTGACGAATTTCACAAGCCACTTTCGGATGTTGTGAAGCGTAAAATGGACGAGGAGCTTGGCTCGGATGTCAGTTACGTAGTCGGTGAGCCTCTGGTCTTCTTTAGGGTTGAGCGGCAAGAACGGGGACGGGCGGTCAGGATATTTGCGATTGGTTACGAAGCTACCTACGAAGGCGGTAAGATTTCCTTGGGCAAGCATCACGATCAGATGAAATGGGTTGATGTTGAAATCTTTAAGCCCGAAGATTACTTCAAGGGTGGCTGGTTGCTCGGTGTTCAGGAGTACCTGGAGAAAGTTCGAGCCTAACACTCCCGGTGTTCTTCCCCGGCAGCAAATTAAACCCACCTGGCGGTTTCCACCTATTTCAAGTTGGCACGAGCGTACAAATCAAGAACATCTCTAAAAACCGCAACAGCGGTTTTTAGGTTGAGAGGAGGTTGTCAGCCAAGCCTCAAATGCTGCCACTGCGGACTGACTCTGCCTCCGGGGAAGTGGCTTTGATCAAGCACGCTGCCCGATAGTGCATCGTGCCCGCGTGTGATCGGATAGTCTGCTGAAACTCGACCGTTGGCGTAAAGATTGACGCTCTCTACTTCAACATAATGAACATCCCAGTAGGTAACCTCCATCTGTCCCCACAAGTAGACCGGCATGCCGTAGATGCGTTTCACTTCGACGGCACTTTTGGCAAGCGGGTCGCCCAGATGTGGCTGACCGTACGGTTCACGCAAGTTTGTCCGTTTAATGCCAAGGTCGCTCAACCGATCAAGAGTTTTTGCCAAGTCATTATCTGCCAGGTTCTCTGGTCCGAGCACGATGTTGATCTTAACACTCTGCATGTGGCTGGAATTGGCCAATATTTCCTCGAGGCGAGGAGTGACACCCTGCCCCATCATTTCCTCATAGATCGCCTCGTCAAATGAGGGGATTGAGATACTTGCTTTGTCAAAGAGCTTCCAGTCGTCGAGATGGTTAAGCGCCACAACACCGTTGGTTCGCACCCCGAGTACGAGTTCGGGGATGGCGGTTCGCAGTAGCGCGTTAAGCTTGCCGATATTCTGGCAGAGCAGCGGGTCAGTGTTCGAACCGGTGAGATTTATTTCGTGGATGTTGTGGTTCAGACACTCATCAACAAACTTCCAGATTCCTCTTAGCGGCCAGCTGGAGAGGTTGTCAAGTGGATCGAGAGCCATCATATGCTGTCCGATGCAGAAGTAGCAGCTGCGATTGCACGGCCCTGAAAAGTGAATGTTTCCAAACCAGTGGGTAAAGTTCTTGTCCGAGTTAAGGCAGCCCATAATTCTCCTTGTAAAAGTGCTTCGTGTTACCATTGTGCCAATTCCATAAGTGTAGTTAGCACACTAAGTAACGCGAAAAAATTATAGTGTTATCATCGTCTTTTGTCTTACTCGGTACAGTCGGGCTGGACGGTGGGCGCCTTCAGTGTCGAAAAGCTTTGTCGACTCAAGTATGTTCATCGTCTCGATATGTTTGCGGAAATTCCGCTTATCTAACTTCTTGTTTAGAACCGCTTCATAGACAGCCTGCAGCTCGCTAAGGCGAAACTCATCGGGGAGAAAGGCGTGGGCGATACCTGTGTATTCAAGTTTTGCTCGCAGTCGTTTAATGGCATAATTTACGATCACACGGTGGTCGAATGCAAGCTCGGGCAATTTATTTATCCCAAACCACTTCGCCTCAGATACATCAGTGTCGGCTCGAAGTTGGAGCTTGTAACTAGGGGTAAGTGCATAGTAGGCGACGGTAATAACCCGCTCACGTGGGTCGCGCTTAGGGTCACCGAAGGTGTAGAGCTGTTCAAGGAAGACCTCTTTAATACCAGCCTCCTCTTTCAATTCACGTTTTGCCGCAGTCTCCAGCGTTTCGGTTTCCTTCACAAAACCCCCCGGAATGGCCCAAATCCCCTTAAAAGGTTCAATATCTCTTCGGACGAGTGCTATTTTTAGCTCGTTGTTAATTAGTGAAAAAACCAGTACATCAACGGTTACAGCCGGGTGTGGGTAGTTCGCAGTAGACATCTTAGTGTTATTAATACACTAATTACTGAACGTGTCAAGGCCTGAAATCTCCTGTCTCTCTAGACTTTGACGATGTCACCCGGTTCCATTCGTTTCGCTTCAATCCAGCCATCGGAAATATTCCGTCGGCTCTTACTCGCGTCCTTCCCCGGTTGCTATCTTGACTCGACGGACAGATTATTGTAGAGTTTGCTTTATCTCTGATGGGAGGAGAAACGGCATGAAGAAATGTCAAGTGCGAGCTCTAAGTGAGTCCGCGCGCCTCAAGGCCATGGGCATCACAATGTCCAAGACCAAGGGCAAAAGAGGTAAGAGAAATCGGAGGGTGAGAGAGCAGGATCGAGCCTACCGCAATTCACGTGGTTCACGTTGGTAGCTCTGATCGACATCGAGGTGTGACAACTGAGCCGCTGCCCCAGGCCTGCCGGAGAACCCGGTGGGCCTCTTCTTAATAGCCGAACTCTAACTATACCTGCGGCGGTAAATATCGTTACTGCAAATAACTATGATTGTCCGGTAGCTCAGATGCTTGATCCTCTGAACCGACACTGATATAGTTACGCGGTATTCTACGGGGAGGGTTTCATATGGACATTATCATCCTTGCCGGGGCCGATAAGGCTACCGAGCGAAAGACCAAGTCGGGACACAGCTACCGCGATGCCGCGATCATCGCTGTTTCCAAGATCAACGCCAACCGAACGGTGGTCGTGACAAAGTGGACTCTTGGAGCGCTGGGCGGCGGCAACGTAGTCGCTACTCATGGCGGGTCAAGCCTGGCAGAGAGCCTGGGTAACGGCCTGAAGCAATGTACGACAGCAGACTGGGTACTGATCGTCGCGGCCGACTTGCCCCACATCAACGCGACAGCGGTGGAGGACTTCCTCCAAAAGGTCGAACGAGCCTCAAGCACGAACAGCAACTCGGACGTCTTTGTTGGATATGCTTCGATGGAAGACTGTAGACGCCTCAACCACACCAGCCACCGTTCGATCATTCTGGACGGGGCGGCGGTCAAGCTAGCCAGCGTTTTTCTGGTCCGTCCGCAGGTTCTGATAGACCAGAGCGGGGTGATCGGCAAACTCATCGCTAAGCGCAAAAGCGTCCTGGCCATCGGCCTGAAGCTGCTCGGGTTCAAGACAGCCCTGAAGCTCTTGAGACAGGGGGCCTTCAAGCTCTCAGAGCTGGAAGCGGCACTGGCAAAGAAGAAAGTCATGGCCAAGGGCATTAGAGTCCAGGCCGAGTTAGCGGTCGACGATGACACCTAGGGGTCGTCACGGGGGGCTTCTCTACGGGTCGTCAGGAAATCTGGCGACCTCTTTAATAGTGGATACCACCTCTCCGGCAGCAATTTTCAGGTTACTTTTCTCATCTCCACGCACTTCCGGTATTCTGAAATTGAGTAATGGAAAATTTCTGGGCTGTTCCCAAGACAGCCGTTCTTAAAGAGCTCCAGACGGACGAAATACACGGCTTGAGTTCGCGTGAAGCTCGCTCGCGGCTGACCAAACACGGATTCAACGAGCTAGCCATCAAAGAGCGCGACACAACCGCGGCCGTTTTGGGACGTCAGTTTGCCAGCCCGCTCGTGGCAATACTGCTCGTGGCGCTTATATTGAGCCTGTCACAGCAACACGTCACTGACGCCATAATCATTGCGATGGTGGTGATGATAAATGCCCTGATCGGTTTTTTCGAGGAGGATCGGGCTCAAGACGTTATTGCCAAGCTACGGCAGATCCTAGCCCCTCATGCCAGAATAATTCGCGACTCAACTGAGGAGAAGATTGGGGCACGACTATTGGTAGTGGGAGACATCATTAAGCTTGAGGCGGGCGATCGCGTTCCGGCTGACGTTCGAATTATTGGCGGCAGAAACCTACGGGTAAACCAAGCTTCCTTAACGGGCGAGGCGGTGCCAGAGTTTAAACGCGATACTGTGCTGGCCGAGAAGACACCGTTGGCCGACCGTGACAATATGGCGTTTTTGGGTAGCCTCGTTGTAAGCGGGGCGGCGCTCTGTGTGGTAACGGCTACAGGAATTGGTAGTGAGGTGGGCAAGATTACCCGAGAGGTTGTCCAGGTTCGTCGTACGCAGAGCGATATTACCCGCAAGCTGAATTATTGGGCTCGTCTCATTGGCATTGTTTCGGTCCTACTCTCTGCTCTTGCTCTCTTGGTTGGTTTGGGTCGAGGCATCCCTCTGATCGAAATGCTCAAAACTTCAATTTCACTACTCGTTTCTTTGGTGCCCGAGGGGTTACCGATTGCACTAACGGTTACATTGTCGGTCAGCCTGCGGCGGGTTTTTCGCTCCCGAGCGGTGCTACGTAAACTTAGTTCAGCCGAAACGTTGGGAAGCGTGACAATAATTTGTGTTGATAAAACTGGAACACTTACCGAAGGGATGATGGTCGCAGAGCGTCTTATTACAGGGGCAAAAGAGTATCTTGTGACGGGTCGAGGGCTCTCTCTTAGCGGCTCGTTCGTAAGTGAAGGGGAGAAGGTTGACGTCGCTAAGACGCCGGCCTTGAGACTACTACTAGAGCTAGCCTCGCTCTCCACTACTTCAACGATAAATAAACGAGACCTGCACAGCGATCGAGCCCGAGAGTTATCCGATCCAACCGAGACGGCGCTGGCCGTGGTGGCGGCAAAGGCGGGCCTTTATGCCTTTGAACAAAACGAAGAGCACCCAGAGGTAATAGAAGTGCCGTTCGACCAGCTGTTGCGATACTCGGTGTCTGTTCACAAAATGGACGGCAAAAATCGTTACATCGTAAAGGGCTCGCCAGAGCGGATCATAAAGCTAGCTACTAAACAGCTAACCTCGACGATGTCTGAGGTAAGACTTGACCGTCAAAGCCGGGAAAAATTGGAACATATTGCCGAGTCCTACGCCGAGACTGGCTACCGGGTGGTGGCGCTAGGTTTTGTCGATAAACGGTCGGTCGAGTCCCAGCGACCGGAAAAAGTGGACGATCTAACGTTCGTTGGCCTGTTTCTGCTAAGTGATGCCATTCGTTCAACGGTTCCCCAAGCAATCGTGGAAGCCCAGGAGGCGGGTTTGAAGGTTATGATGATTACTGGTGATCATCTACTAACGGCCGAACACATCGGCGCCCAATTGGGCTTAATTAATGGTGGAAAAGTAATGCATGCGGACGAGATTAGCGGTTGCGATATGGCCGATGTGAGCATTATCGCCCGCGCCACTCCGTCGTCGAAACTGCTTATTGTTGAAAAACTGCAACGGCGAGGCGAGATTGTGGCGATGACTGGGGACGGCGTTAACGACGCTCCGGCTTTGAAGAAGGCCGATATCGGTATTGCGATGGGACTGCACGGGACTGACGTGGCGATTGAAGCAGCCGATATGGTGTTGTTGGATAACAACTTCGCATCCATAACCGCTGCTGTCAAAGAAGGCAGGCTGATCTGGAACAATCTGCGCAAGATTATTTTTCATCTTACCTCAACCAGCTTTGGCGAAGTGGCAATTATTATTCTAGCCTTGATGTTCGGCTGGCCGCTGCCGCTTATGGCCGTGCAAATTCTTTGGCTCAACCTAGTTACGGACGGCGCAACCTCCATGGCCTTAACGATTGAGCCGGCGGAGACCGATTTGATGCACCAGCGGCCCCGATCACCCGAAGCCAAAATTATCGACTCGGGGATGCTATTTAGAATGATCTTGGTATCCTTGGCGATGGCTGGCGTCTCGCTTTGGCTATATTGGGCGTCTCTGCCAAGTGGGGTCGAGTACGCCCGCAGTACCGTACTAACATTCATGGTTTTTGCCCAAGTATTTAACTTATTCAATGCCCGTTCGGAAACTCGCTCGGTTTTCATATTGAAGTTTGGCCAAAATCACCTGTTGATTTGGCTAAGCCTGCTCTCGATCGTCCTTCAGTTCATCGCGATCTACTTCCAGCCACTTAGCCAGGCGCTGGGGCTAGTGCCGTTGACGTGGCAAACAGTGGGCACAGCTGCCCTCCTAGCCAGTTCGATCCTCTGGGTGGATGAAGTGCGCAAGTTAACTCGGCGTCTGTTACTGGTGTGGGCGAGGCTACAAAACACTTTTACGGCGTGAAGGGGTACAATTGGGCTATGAGTAGCCACACGGTGTTGATAGTTGAAGACAACGAAGAATTGCGCCATCTCTACAAGGAGGAGTTTAGCCATAATAACTTTGAAGTCTTGGAAGCCGAGGACGGTGATGTTGCCGTTACTAGCGCTGTAACAAACGCGCCCGACGCGATTATTCTTGACTTGATGCTACCGCGCCAAGGGGGCATTAGAGTTTTGCGGGTGTTGCGGACGCTGCCAGAGACAAAACATCTGCCGATTGTTATCCTGACCGCACTGCCCAATCCAGAGTACAGAGAGCAGACTATCGATAAGGTTCAGGGGTACTTTCTTAAAACTGAAATTCGACCAAAAGATTTAGTTGCCAAAATACGCGAGATTATCGACGAGCGGCAGTAAGCTGCCTTGTCGTAATTCTCCTTCGTCGAATTATCGACGCACGAGCCGAGATATAGTAGAATTACAGAAGTATTTGGGTCTCGTCGTCTAGTGGCCAAGGACACCTGGTTCTCATCCAGGAGATCACGGGTTCGACTCCCGTCGAGACCGCAATCACCTTGTTCTTTATATCGAGGCCAAATCTGTTGACTTTATATGATTTAGTTAGTACAGTCACTTAGTATCATTAGTAGCTTAATTCGGAGACGGATCTATACCATAAGGTGCCCCGGTAGCTCAGTGGTAGAGCGCTGCCTAGATAAGGGAGAGGCCAGGGGTTCGAATCCTTTCTGGGGCACCAAGATTTCCCGGGCAAACCACGTTTGCCCATCCGTCCCTGTCTTAAGTTAGAAAGAGAGCCCAGTTGGGCTCTCTTTTGATAAAGCAATGGAGGATGGTCGAAACCATCCTCCATGGGACGTGGCGCTATACACGACGGGATGAAATCCCGAGGGAACGTCGCGGTTGTCGCTTACCAGCGACTATACACGACGGGATGAAATCCCGAGGGAACGTCGCGGTTGTCGCTTACCAGCGACTATAGGGTTCTTGCGAACTCCAAAGCGTCATGATAACTGGAGAGTGTTATCTCCCTTCCAAGTTCGTGGCGAACGATGCCACCTATCCTGTTGAGAGCACGACCCAGATGAGGTGCGGGATCTTCTTGAGGAAACAACCCATTCATCTCCCCCAGCTCTTGCCAGGTGAAGCGTCTTCGATTTATCCACCACGGAATTGTCGAAGTTGCTCGGTAGTAGGGGTTTTCCCTGCACGCCTGCTCGAGTACATCTCGCAACGCTTCGACGTCCTTACGGATCGAACGATCGGTGCCGACGTACTCGAACTCTCGGTTAAGGTGAAGCGGTAACTCATCGGGCAACATTCGAATCGTTTCGTGCAACAACTCGACGTGCTGACGACGAGACTCGCGCGATTTCTCTGGTTGCTTCAGGAGCCATCGTTCGATTTCTGACTCATTGCTGAGCCTCATTACTGTTTCGTCCGGAGACCGTCGAGCCAGACGATAACGACCAGACTTGATAGTCGTAATCGCATCGCCATACTCTTCCAGGAACGGTAGCCAGCGGAGCGTATCCGTCTGGCGCTCTCCCGGAATCCCAGCGATCAAGAAGACATGGTTTTGGATTCCCGCCTCCTTCAGGTTCCGCAGGATGCGACCGTAGTTTTCGGGGTGGTTCCAGCGCTTGCTCGCTTGATCGAGGGTTGTGGGGGTCAGTGTCTCTAGCCCCAGCTGAACGCATCGGCAGCCAGCCTCGTAAAGCTGTTGACAGACTTTTGGATCAAGGAGATCATCCGTGATCGTTAAGTATGCCTGCCAGACGGCTTCGTAACATCGCCGCCGCAGTTCCGCGCCGATGCGAATCTGCCGCTGAACGGGCATTAGCTCGTCTGTGAAGTCGAACCAATGGCCGCCGAGCGTGATCATATGCTCGACAATCCGTTCAGGGGTCATCACCCTCGGCTTGCCCAAGAAGCTGTCGCTTCCGCAGCTGATCGCGCAGAACTCACACTTGTGGATGCAGTTGGACATCGTATACAGCGGATAGACCGCGTCAGATGCCCATTGAGTTGCTCCACCATCATAGATCGGCGTCGGAAGCGTCTCGAACAGTGTGAAAACCGTGGGCAGTTGATTGAGTTGAACGTTGCCGTTCCTGTCTCTCCACATCGTACCTGGTGCGTTTGCGACATTGAGCGTATCGACGATCTCGCTAAGCGGTTGAAAACCCTCGGAGTAGACGATCGCATCGCAGAAGTTGAGTAGCGGCGCTAGCTTGGGCGCACTCTCGTCCGTGACAACACGTGACCAGAAGTTGCCACCGATGATTACCAAGCACTCCGGTAGGGCGTCTTTGACCATCGAGGCCAAGATCAGTCCCTGGATCAGCTGACGCTCGTCAGAAATGCTTATGCCGTAAACTTCTGGACTAAAATCTTCGGCTGCTGGCAGCTCAACATCGCGGAAGTAGTCGAACCAGAGATGATTCTCGCGGTTACTCACTGCTTCCAGTGCGGACTCGACAGTTCCGTCGTAGTAGCCAGAGACAAAGACGACATTGTTTCGCTCGACCACGAACTTCTTATCGTTGTTCGGGATAGCGAGCGAGACGTCTTCGAAAGTCATGCGAGCCTGATAAAGCGACTGAACGTCGCTCTTAGGATCGCGAACGGTCGATAGCGCCTTCGAGACTCTTTCTTGGTCGTGTGAGAGCAGAAGGTGTTCCAGACCGAGTATGTGACCATACCGCTGGATAACCTCATGCCCCTGCTCTTGCAAGACAGCTGCCAGCTGAGCAATGCCCGCTGGTAGGTGCCATACCGACGAGGCAGGTGGGTAACTGAGAATCACCCTACGTGATTTTGTCATTTCTATCGCTCCATGCGCCCCTATGTCAAGGTGCGTAATGTTCAATGCTAAGACGAATTGTATAGTTTTGGTAACCAAGAATCAATAACACAAGACCGCTTGAAGTTTTCGGAGGTCGAAATCCGGTTGAGACCGCGATTCGCTATACTGTAGCTAATGGACTCGATTGTTTTTTGGCTCATACCGGTGATACTGCTAATCGTCTTAACGATCCTGACACTCGCCATGACCAGCGTTAAACCGAAACGCGAGACTTTTTTAGAGCCGCTTGGGACGCTAGTCAAAAACTGGAATCTCGCTCGTTTTGAGGGTAGGAAAAGCGAGGTAGAGCGCTATTTGGAGACCATCTCGACGCTGGATATCGGCCAAGAGTGGTTGAAAACGTTTCTACATCTGCGCGAAGGGCGAGGTCGAGTCAAAACAGAACTCATTTACTTTCGACCGATCGGCTTGCTCGGCTGTCAGGTTGTTTTCCGGCTTGGCAGTAGGTTGACCTCGGCTGTATTAGGGCTGGAAAGTGCCGTAGGGGAGCAGGTTGAAGGGATACGAAAGATAGCCAAAACCGCCAACACCGCTGAAAAGAGCGGATATCTAACTTTTGTTCTGGGAGTCAGCTCGCTTGCAAAACTACCGCGCGAAAACGATCTACCAAATATCTCTCATCGGTTAGTTGGCGAGCTAGTGCTCGAGCCGGAACTCGATAAAAACTTTGTTGCCAAAATTAAAGGGCTAAAGACAGCGCCGCGCTTCCTCACCGGCGCGCCAGTGGTCTGGGCGGAAAATATTTACAAAGAAGTCTTTGGCGTCCCGGTTGTTGTTTCGGCGTCAGGCCCACGCTTAAACGAGCTAAGCCCCAAGTTTGCCGAAGAAGAGCTGCGAAAAGCCCAGGTGATCGCGATGGCCGATACCAAGCTAAAACACTGGGCGATTCGCCTGATCGCGCCGGACTCGTCAGTGATGATTTCTTCCCAAGAAGATGACCGCGAGTTGCCCGCTACCTTCATTAATCACTTCTAGTTTGGCTACCCCCTCTTCATCAGGTAAGATGGAGGCGAAATGGAAAAAGAAACTTTGCAGCCACTTTCTGGGTTTCGCGATCTATTAGATCCGCGCAAAGCGCGACTTTTGGGCGTGCTTGCCAAAACATTTCAGCGCTTCGGCTATCGGCCGTTGGAGACGCCGATAATAGAAAAACAGGATATCCTGCTTGGCAAAATGGGTGACGAGGCGCAAAAACTTCTTTATTTGTTTGAAGATAGCGGCAAAAGAAAAGTTGGCTTGCGCTACGATCTGACAGTGCCCTTAAGCCGTTTTGTGGCCGCCAATTATCGCGAGCTACCGCTCCCGTTCAAGCGTTACGAGATCGGCCCCGTGTTTCGCGCCGAAAAACCGCAGAAAGGCCGTTACCGCCAGTTTACCCAAGCAGATATCGATGTCGTCGGCGACGGCGGCTCACTCGGCTCGGAAACAGAAATTCTAGAAGTGGTGGCCGCAACTTCAGATGAGCTTGGGTTGAAGATTACTTTTGAGATTAACGACCGACAGCTTTTAATAAGGGGTCTAGACGAGCTAAAGATAGCCGAATCTAGCAGGGGAAAACTCTTGCGCCTGCTCGACAAGAAAGACAAAGTCAGCGAGATCCAGCTGCAAAAAGAACTCTCAAGTTTGGAGCTAACTGACGTCCAGAAGCGAAACGTGACGCACCTATTTTTAAGCGGCCAGAACGAAGAGCTGGAAACTTGGGAAAAGTTGGTCGGCAAAGAGGCAGTTGGACCTGTCGAAAAGCTTCTGGCACAGGCCAAAAGGATCGGCCTGATGGCCAAATTTTCTCCGGCGATGGTTCGGGGCTTGGATTACTACACGGGCCTAATATTTGAAGGCAAATTAATCGACGGTGAGTCTTCCTCGGTGGTTGGTGGCGGTCGTTACGACGGCCTAGTGGAAGATTTGGTAGGCCAAAAATTACCGGCGGTCGGCATATCATTTGGCGTGGATCGTCTGTTAGAAGCGCTAAAAGAGGATGAGCCCTCAGCGATCTTTGTGGCCAACATCGACTCAACACTTGAAGACGATCTGCGGCTGTGGGTGAAAAAACTGCGCCAGTCAGGAACATCCGTGGAGCTGTATGCCGCGCCAACCGATATCGGCACGCAACTTAAGTACGCTTCCAGGCGAGGCTATAAGAAGGTAATTCTGCCGCTAGAAGACAGTTGGGGTATGGGAACAGTAGAAGTGAAGGATCTCATAAGCGGAGCGCAGAGAGCAATTAAAAGAGCTGATATTGAAGATGAACGAACCTAAGCGCGAATCTGCCTTCGAGCGCGAAGAGCAAGTTTTGAAGCTCTGGCAGGATCGCCAAATTTTTACCAAATCTCTTGAGCAAACTGCCAAGGGCGATGTCTTCTCGTTTTACGACGGGCCACCGTTTATTACCGGCACACCGCACTACGGCACGTTACTGCCCACAATCGCCAAAGACGTTATCCCACGCTATCAAACTATGAAAGGCAAATACGTGCGGCGAATTTGGGGTTGGGACACGCACGGCCTGCCGGCCGAAAATCAAGTAGAAAAACAGCTTGGGCTAAAAGTAAAAACCGATATCGAAAAATTAGGAATCGATAAGTTTATCGCCGAGTGTCGCAAGTACGTCCAGACTAGCTCAGAGGCCTGGAAGTGGTACGTCGACCACATCGGCCGTTGGGTAGATATGGAAAACGCCTACCGCACCGACAGTTTGGAATATATGGAGTCGGTGATGTGGGTTTTCAAACAATTATATGAAAAAGACCTGATTTATCGGGGTAGACGCACGTCGCTCTACTGCCCGCGTTGCGCAACGCCGCTTTCGAAATTTGAGGTGACGATGGATGAAGATTCGTACCGCGACGTCGAGGACCCGGCGGTCACGGTGGCGTTTCGTATGTTGGGTGATGAGATCTATTTGTTGGCCTGGACGACCACGCCTTGGACTCTGCCGGCCAACCTTGCTCTGGCAGTTGATAAGGATGCCGAATACGTGAAGGTTACCGATGGCAAGAAGCAATATATCCTCGCCCACGAGGCCTTGCCACGGTACTCGGATTGCGATTTTGAGATACTCGAAACTTTCAAGGGTAGGAAGCTAATCGGTGAGCAATACGAACCGCTCTACAGTTTTCTGCCGGTTAATGAGGAGCTGGACTATAAAATCTACGACGCCGATTTTGTGACCATGACGGAGGGCACGGGAATAGTTCACGTCGCGCCCGGCTTTGGTGAGGACGATTCAAAACTGGGCGAGAAAATCGGGCTATCGGTGCACGAAACAATCAACGACGAGGGGCATTTCATCGACGCGGTTAAGCCGTGGGCGGGGCAGTATTACAAAAAAGCCAACCCTTCCATAAGCGCCGATCTAACGACTCGTGGCCTGATGTTCAAAGAGGCAACGGCAGTTCACAGCTACCCGCACTGCTGGCGCTGCGCCACGCCGCTAATTTATAAAGCCCAAGTGTCTTGGTACATGAAGCTTGATCCGATTCGCGAGCAGCTTCTGAAACAAAATAAGAATATCAATTGGACGCCGAAGCATTTTGGCGACAAGCGCTTTGCTTACAACATTGCCAACGCCCCCGACTGGTCGCTGTCGCGAACGCGCTACTGGGGTTCACCGATACCGGTTTGGGAAACCGAAGACGGTGAGATTTTTGTGCCTGGGTCTATCGCCGAGCTGGAAAAAATGTCGGGTCAAAAAATTACCGACTTACATCGTCCAGCCATCGACGAAGTTGTGCTAACTCTGCCCGGTGGCAAGAAGGCCCATCGCGTCAAAGAGGTCCTGGACGTTTGGTTCGAATCGGGCTCGATGCCGTACGCCCAAGATCATTACCCGTTCGCGAGTAAAGAAGTGTTTGAAAGGCACTTTCCAACGGACTTCATCATCGAGTACACCGGTCAGCTGCGCGGCTGGTTCTACTATCTACACGTTCTGGCCAATGCCCTAAAGGGCGAGAATGCGTTTAAGAATGTGGTTGTCACTGGAGTGCTCATGGGCAACGACGGCCGCAAAATGAGCAAATCTTACGGCAACTATCCGGATCCCCGTCAGACGATCGAAAAATACGGTGCCGAAAGTCTGCGGCTGTACTTTATGGGCTCGAAAATAATGAGCGGTGAAGATCCGGCAATTAGCGAGGATGACATTCGGGACTACTCGCGACTGCTCGGGGTGCTTCACAATAGTTTGCAGTACTACCTTACTTACGCCTCGGCGCACAAATTTTCCCCAGCTGTGAGTAATACCGTTTTCGGGGCGTCGCGGACGACGAGCGGGCACGGTGCCGAGGTTGTCGAGGCGAGCGAGGAGGAGCGCGAGAGCCGAGCTCACGCTGGAGAGCGAGGACTCGTACCCGGGGGCGGTATTACTCACGGCGTCCTTCTCGATCGCTGGATACTTCTGCGTCTGGCCGAGCTGAAGCGCGATTACTCATTGGCGTTAGACAGGTTCGATCTTGCGGCCTCAACCCAAACTATCCGACCGTTTATTGAAGATCTCTCCACCTGGTACATTCGACGTTCACGCGAACGGTTCGTGGCGGGAGACAAAAATGCCCTTTCAACCCTGCGCTACGTGCTATTTGAGTTTGCCAAAACTGTTGCCCCAACACTACCGTTTAGTGCCGAGACGATTTATCAAGCACTTGGCGGTGAGAAAGAGTCAGTTCATTTGGAAAGCTATCCCATTGTTGAAGCCGACATCGCCGACGAAGGCAATATTCTTGACGGAATGATTGCTGTACGCGAGATCGCCTCGACCGTTCATATGATACGCTCGGACGCTAAAATCCCGTTGCGCCAACCGCTGTCGCGCCTGACGATTTCCAGCCTAGAGACAATCGCGGCGGACGACGAACTCGTGGAAATCCTGCAACAGGAAGCGAACGTTGAGGAAGTTGTCTTTGACTCTGTTGGCGATAAGTCTGTGGCGGTCGGTAACGGAAAGATTGAGCTCGACACAGCTCTGACGCCCGAGCTCAAAGCTGAGGGCCATTTCCGGGAGATTCTGCGACAGCTGCAAAGTGCTCGCAAACAGGCCGGTCTAATAGTTGGCCAGAAAGCCGCCTTAAAATATTTCACTCGTGACGATGAGATCGAGGAGCTCTTTACTGGACGAGTGGAGGAGATAAAGCAATATATTTCACTACGTTCGCTAGAAAAAGTTGCCGACTCGGCCGAACTCAAGGCGATTGACGGTGAACAGCTAAGCGTTCGGTTTGTAGCGTAAAGAAGTAGGCGCCGGTCGTTTTACTGACCCGCGCCCTTTTGGTTGCCCGTTGGCGGCTAGCCGACGAAGTGATCGCCGTTAACCCAAGGCAGGAAGACCTCGCAGAGCATGCAGCGGACCCCACCGCCGCCGATTGTCTCGATGGTTGGGATATCGGCCGAGACGATCCGGCCGCCCCACTTCTCGAGCTTGTCGAGCTGGTCTGGGCGGAAAGCCCGCTTGGCGGTTTCCGACATCACCACGATGCGGTCGCCACCTTCAGTCGAAAGCTCGAGGACGTTGCCGCAGAAGCTCTTCACCTGATCCCAGGTGATCTCGATCACTTCTTGGCGACCAGAGCCCTGCTGGTGTTGCATCAACCGCTCGAAGATCTCATCTCGCTCACCTTCGTCCGGAACTGCGTCCGGGCAGAAGAGTGCAAAATCCGTCCCCAGTGCCAGAATGACGTTGGTGTGGTACACCGGTTGTCCGTCGGCGTCAGCCGTGCCGAAAACCTTAGGGTAGTAGCTGAAGGTCGTGGCGAACTCTTTGATCGCTTCGATCGTCGTGCGCTCGGAGAGCGCGGCGTAGGCGATGTTGTTGATGTGGTCAAGCACCAAACTGCCGGTTCCTTCCAGGAAGTGGCCGTTGCGTTCAAGGTAGCTCAGGTCGACGATCTTGTCGGGGTCGACTTGAAATCCCGCGCGTCGCAGTCGCTCGCGAATCGCCGGCCAGGCGACTCGCTCGATCCGCCGATTTGTCGCCATCATCGGGTAGAGGATCATATGGTCCTCCTCGTCAGTCGAGAGCCAGTTGTTTGGAAAGACGCCGTCGGGGCAGCCGGGGGTGCCGGGGAAGCGGATAACGTTGACGCCGGCGTCCATCAAAACGCTGTCCAACGCCTTCGACTCTGCCATCGCTCTTGATCTGATCTGGGCCTTGCTCAAGTTCTCGAGGTTCAGGTGGGCGAACCGGTTGTCGATCGCTGTTTTCGGGTTCGGCTCAAAATACTCCGCCCCGATCATGATCACCGTATGGGTTGATTGTTTCACTTTGTCACCATCCTTGTACTAAGACTGCGTCCAAGAAACGCTTGGAATCGTTGGCGCAATAATATCCAATCCCGGTTGTTGAGTCAAGTGCCTCAAGACATCTCGGCTTGACTTCAGACGTGGTTTTGCTGATAATGCACATCACGTCCGTACCTTAAGAAACTATGCGGACTAAAAGAGGTGTTAAGTGAAATCGTTGATGCGTGTTTTGTCGACCCTTGTTGGCATTCCTACCAATGAGGGAGTTGCTAACCACCCCTACGTCCACGCTTTGTCGGTGCTGCTCGGCGACCTAGAGCCGGAGCTTGTGGTTAACTATGAGTCACGCGAAGCTCGACTAAGCGCCGCCGCGTGGAAGATTCCAGCGCCAAACCCGACCAAGGTGCCACTGGTTTTCGTTATCCACTCCGACACAGTCAACCCACAGCTCGATCCGACCAAGGCTTCGGGATATTCGTGGGATTTTCCACCGTTTGCTGTTACCAAAAAAGACGACAAACTTCACGGCCTTGGCTCCACCGATATGAAAGGTGGAACAGCTGCCCTGATCTGCGCCCTCGATCAGGTCGATCGAAATGATCTGAACCGCGACATTTGGGTGGTGATGGATGGCGACGAGGAAACCGATGTTCGTGGAGGCTGTGAGCTGAAAAAGCTGTTGCCACTCAAAGAGGCAGAAGTTGTTATCATCGAGCCTACCGCCTACGGCTTACGCTGTCGCCAGAAGGCCTCGATCACACTTTTGGCTACTGTCTCTGGCTCGGCGCAGCACGCCAGCCAGGCGACCAAGGAGCTCAACCGTACCGACAACGCAATCGAGCAGGCACGACGTGTACTCAATGCGTTGCACGCGTACGAACTATCACTGCCGGACGTTGGCGGCGACATCTTTGACCAGCCGACTGTGGCTGTGACAAAAATCCAGGGCGGCACCTCCATCAATACCATCGCTGAAGAAGTGGTTATCACTATCGACCGGCGAGCGCGTTTGGACGAGGACTTGGACGAAGTGATCAAGGCAATGGGAGCAACCGTGAAAGCTGCTGTGCCGGATGCCAAGCCTTACCTTGATTTCAAGGGCGAAGGCTATCAGACGCCAAGCTCTGACCCGTTCGTGCTGCGATCACTTGCACTGGCGCGCGAGGTCGTGCCGGATTTTGCTCTGATGGACACCCCAGGCTGGTCGGAAGCATCCAACTTCTGCCACCTCGGGCCAACCATCATCGCCGGGCCCGGCGTGCTCGACCAGCTTCACAAGGTGGACGAGTACACCTCGCTCAAGTCACTCGAGGCTTACGTCGAGATCTTCAAGCGCTGGATTACGGCCTAGCCGCCGTAGCGCTCCAAAATGCCCGTTTCGGATTTTCCGGACGGGCTAAGCTTTTACCCGAACTGGTGCTGAACTGATGACGGGCTTCCTGCAATCGGCTAGAATTACACTTAAATGACAGGAGAATTGATTACAAAAGTTATTAGTGCCAAGCCCGGGAAAACCGTGGCGGTTTTTGCTGGCATTCACGGCAACGAAAAAGCTGGGGTGATGGCTCTGGAAAAAGTGCTGAAAACCTTCCAGCTCGATGCCGGCACTGCCTATTTTGTTATTGCCAACCCCGAAGCGGTCAAACTAAATGTCCGTTTCATCGAGAAAAACCTCAACCGATTATTTTTCACCAGCAACGACGGCCAAACGACCGAAGACGAACGAGCACGAGAATTGATGAAGGTTCTTGATGAGTGTGACGCGCTGCTGGACCTGCACGGCTACAACGGCGAGGAAGACAGTCCGTTCATTATTACTGACGGCGAAGGACTGGAGTTGGCCAGCAAGCTTGATTTTGGCTATATCATTACTGGTATCAATAAGGCCGGCGACGGCGCGACCGATTGCTACATGACTGAACAAAAGAAACCGGGGTTGTGTCTAGAGTGCGGTTCGAATTTTCACCCGGAGAAATACGCTGCACTGGCCGAGAAGTCTATCTACCAATTTTTGAAGTTTTACGGTTTGGTTGAGAGCGCTCCTGGATTTGATTCCCGGGAGCAGAAGTTGTTCAAGACAGGCGAGATTGCCATCCGCCAGAGTGAGACGTTCGCCTTTGACCGCGAGTACCAAAACTTTGACGAACTTAAATCGGGGGCAGTCTTTGCGACCGACGGCGAGAATAAATACACCGCCAAAGAGAACGAGTACATCATCTTCCCGCGACCGAATCAAAAGATCGGCCAGGAGTCGTTTATGCTCGTGAGTCGCATCAACTCTTGATTTACTCTTGTGTTGAGGGTACAATCTAGCAATCCAAAGTGAAGCGACAAGCTTCAAGGTAGGTGACCTTTTGAACAAACCGAAAACGATCGGAATTCTCGGCGGGATGGGGCCGGCGGTTAGCGCTGACTTCCAAAAAACGCTGATCGAAATCGCACAGGAAAAGTACGGTGCTGTCCAGGACACCGACTTCCCACGCATTTGGCATTTCAGCATGGGGATGGAGGGCTTCGACGAGACCGGCATCAGTGATGAAGCCAAGGTTCTCGACCAGCTCATCCACGGCGTTCGCGATCTGGAACGAGTCGGGGCCGACTTCATCGTAATCCCGTGCAACACGGTTCATCATTTCTACCGAGAAATGAGCGCAGCGGTCGAAGTGCCGATTCTCAACATCCTTGAGCTGACGGCTGCTCGGGTGACGCACAGCAATTACCAGACCGTCGGGGTTTTGAGCTCCGAAACGACCAATCGTCTCGGACTCTACGACAAGGCGCTTGATGCCAAGGGCCTCAAAGTGAGCAAGCTGGGAGTCGTTAGACAGCAAGTGCTGAACGGGCTGGTGGCCAAGGTCATGGCCGGCACACAGGATGTCGACGACAAGCATCTTGCCGAAGAGTTCGCCAACACTCTCATCAGGTCGTGCGGCGCCGAGGCCCTGATCATCGGTTGCACCGAGATCCCGTTCTTGCTCGACTGTGCTCGTTTCAGCGTCCCAGTCTATGATTCGCTGGCGATCCTGGCCGAAGAGACGATCAAATTCGCCTACGGCGAGTAGATCGATTCCCGCTCCCCAAACGCGCCAAGTGGCTCCTAGCTGCTTGGCGTTATTTTTTTACTTCAATGCCGAGGCCCGGGCCTGTTGGCGGCAGAAACGAGTTGGTTTCTTTGTTATAGCTAACGCCGCTCGTTGGGTCGTCGGCCACGCGCTCCGGGTCGTTCTGATCGTGAATCATTGGGCTAGATAGTGCACCAGCGTAAATATTGGTCACAGCGCCAAGCTGGCTGTGGATCATGTCGCCAATCATATATTTGACCTTGTGCTCGTCGCACCATGCGGCAATTTTTACCGCTTCCAAAATTCCGCCGCATTTAGCCAATTTGATATTTATCATATTGCCGACGCCAGCTTCCATATTCAGCACGACATCGCGGTAGTCGCAGATCGACTCATCCAGCATTATTGAAATGGGCGATTCTTTAGTTAGCTTTTTCAGGCTTGCCAAATCGTCCGCCAAGCACGGTTGCTCAATCCACTCAATCTTGTACGGCTCAACCAGGTGTAGTTTTGCCATAGCAGACTCGTAATCGCCCCAGCCCTGATTGGCGTCCAAGGTTATTTTTAAGTTGGGGAACTTCTGGCGAATGTACTCTAAGACAGGAATGAGCGCGTCGACATTGGAGTTGCTTTTCACTTTTACAAAAATTGCGCCTTTCAGTTTTGGATCGAGTTCGCCTTGCAAAGCCGCGGCGTAATCGGCCATAGAGATTATGCGTTGCGAGTAGATCTCCTTTGGCTTGCCGCCGAGCAGCTCGAGGACGTTTTTGCCTGTTACTTTGCCGAGAAGATCAAGTAATGCGGCCTCAATGCCGGATTTGAGGGCAAAGTTGAATGCTACCTCGCGACTAATAGCGTCGAGGCAGTTGCGCACGTCGTCGACGGTTGCAAGCTTCTGACCAGTTAGCAGCCGACTGATTATGTCGTTCAAAGCCACGGCGCCGGCCGGCGTTTCGCCGTTGACGTCCCACGAGGCCGCCGCTTCACCGTAGCCGATATTGCCGGATTCATCAGTAATTTGAACCATAGCGTACGGCAGCTCGTGCATGGTGAGCGTTGCGTAAGTGAACGGCTTGGTTAGTCGTAAGTGAAATTCGGAAATTGAAATTTGTTTAATCATTTGTCGTTGTAATATTAACAGATTTGGGCCGCTGTTGTCAGCGGCCCGTGGACTCTCGTCCGAATAGGATACCGGCCCGGGTGATCGAAAACCCTTTGTGGCCGTCAGAGAGCAATCTCTGAACCTGAGCGTGGGCCGTAAGGTCGACCGCGCCTTTGGCGTTGGAGAAGTTCACCGGCACTTCGGTGATGTTATCCCAGTGGATGATCGGTTCCTCCAGGAGCTGCTTGGTCATCAGCACCCTGGCGCCGTCTTCTTCAACCGGGCCGTAGAAGTCGCTTTGGTACTCGACGATCAAGAACCCCTTGTCGAACCGTAGCTTCATCGAGGCGTAGTTCTCTACCCGAAGGGTGAGCTTCGCCACCTTCTTGCCCTGACTGACAGCGAACTCATCCTGCTTATCCGCCAACAACCCGCCGTAGCCGTTGCCTTGGTGAGTTGGGTGGATGCCGGTGCCGTAGTAGTAAGCCTCATCCGCTGCAAGCTCGTGAGGGATCTCGGGAATCGTCGCTAAGAGCACTTGGCTCTCGCCGATTAGCGTGTTGTCTCGAGAAAAGAGCATGAAGATCGCTCCGTGTTCGAGCAGCTGCTCAAGTTCGCGCCTGGTAATGCCCTGGTGCTCGGCAAACGCCAGATCGTCCACGCGCTTCACGCGAGCCAGGTCGTCATGATTTGCCATTCGAATATAATGTTCGTCGTTCATCCGTGACCTCCATCGATCCGAAAAAGTAAGGAACTAAAAAAGACCCTGATGGGTCCGTTTCCGCTTACGAGAAAGTAAGGGGGAATCAACCCACCAAGGAAATCCTTTCTCGACGACGGGAAACTACCGTGCTCATAGAGAACAGTTTAATTGCAAATTGGCAAAATCGCAAGGTACCCCCTTGCAGTTATTAGCTACGAGTGCTAAATTATTGCCCGTGTGGCTGTGTTCTTTCACATAACACACAAATCCACCTTTCGGAGGTTTTAGCTATGATGAAACCGAATGTGTATAGCGACGTAAGTCGTATGACGGACGTGATTGTGTCTCGTCCAGATAAGGCGATGTTTCACGTCACGTCCGAGAACTTCAAGGAATACCTGTTCGACGACCTTGTCGACGAACAACGAGCGGGAGGCGAACACGATGTGTTCACGGACCTGATGCGGCATTGTGGAATCAATGTCCACGATGTCCATCAACTGCTCATCAGCGTGCTAAGCGGCAGAAATCGCACAAAAGCAGCCAAGATGATCCTCGAGGGGAGCGGCCTTACCTACTGTAAACGGCTTAAGAAAGTGAGCGCCGAGACTTTGGCGGAGGTGCTCATTACGGGCTGCCTTCCCGACGAGGACGTGCCGCAGATCGTGCCGCTTTGTAACCTCACCTTCACTCGCGATAGCCACTTTGTCATCGGTAATCGCGTTTTCATTGCCAACCCCAAGCACAACGTGCGAAAGCGGGAGGCATTGATTTACAGAGCGATCTACACCTTCCATGACCAGTTTAGACAGCCCAATCTCACTTCAATGCTTGGAGACGACTGGTCGATCGAAGGCGGCGACGTCATGATCTTAAGCAGAGAAGTCGCCGTTATCGGTGGGGTACACCGAACACATTCGCGCGCCGCCGAGAAGTTGAGCGAAATCCTGTTCCACGAGATGGGGTTCAAGGCTGTCTTTCGGGTCTCGTTCGAGGTGGACGGTCGCGACAAGATGCACCTCGACACAACGTTTACCATGATCGATCACGGACTCTGCCTGGTTCACGCTCCGGTGATGCTTGGTCGTTCAGCGGGAGTGGAAACCTCTGTTCTGCGCTGTAACACTCATAACGAAGCGCTGATGTGGGACCGAGTACCTACTTTGCTCGATGGACTCAAAAGTGTCGGGTTGGAACTTGAGCCTGTCATCTGTGGGGGCGAACACCCGACACGCCAGAACCGCGAGCAGTGGTGGGACGGGTGCAACACTCTTGCTCTAGCCCCAGGTGTGATCACCATTTACGACCGTTGCGAGGCAACTATCCGTGAGCTGGAGAAAGCCGGTTTTAGGGTCGTCAACGCAGCGGACGTCAAATCGCCAGAGGATCTCGATGGGAAGATGGTCATCTTGATGCCGTCAAACGAGCTTCCCAAGGCTCGTGGTGGTTGGCACTGTATGGCAATGTCGTGGTGGCGGGACTAGCGGAAGTGGCAGAGGTGTCAGGTGAGAGGACTCCCAAAGGGGGCGCGAATAGCGCCCCTGATTTTTATATTTGTCCATAACCATTGAATATTGGCGAATTTTCTGGTTAAATAACCGCATGAATTGCCGCACCTTAACACAACGGCGGCAGTAGAGGAGAATAGAATTATGAAGATGCACACAATCGACAGAACCATTTCGGAGCTTGCGTCGGTTGTGGCGCAAGAGACAGGGTTGGAAACGGCTCAAGTGACGATCCTGGCGCCCAAAGCGGGCGTCGACGCCGATCTTTGCTTTCCGTGTTTCGCATTGGCCGGAACTTTGAAGAAGAGCCCGGGCGAGATCGCGACTGACTTGGCGAGCAAGCTTCAAGGCAAACTGCCTGACACGATCGCTAAGGCTGAAGCAGCCGGACCGTATCTGAATTTCAAGTACAATTGGCCGGTCTTCGCCAACTTCGTTTTCGGCGAAGTGGCAGACGACGCCACGTACGGCTACAGCGATACGGGCAAAGGGAAGACGGTCGTCGTCGATCTCTCTGCACCAAATATTGCCAAGCCGTTCTCTGTCGGGCATTTGCGCTCAACCGTCATCGGCGACGCGCTGGTGCGACACTTCCGGGCCCAGGGTTGCACCGTCATCGGTGACAACCATCTGGGCGACTGGGGGACAACCTTTGGCAAAATGATCGTCGCTCTTCGCCATTGGGGTGATCGAGCGGCAATCGAGAAGAGTTCCGATCCGGTCAGCGAGCTTACGAAACTCTATGTCCGGTTTCAGTCGGAGGTTGGCTCCAAAGACAACAAGAAGAATCGGCATAAGGGTCTTCCGGCTCAGGGTGAAGTTCCAGCTGAGTTGGAGGCTACTGAAGAGCAGCTTGATGTCACCAGCCCTCTGATGATCGAAGCGCGAGATGCTGCGCTGGCTCTCGAGCAGGACTCGCCGGAAGAGATTGCGCTGTGGAAATGGTTTATAGAGCTGTCTCTCAAGATGTTCGAGAAGATTTACCACCAACTCGGTGTGAAGTTTGACGAACAGCTGGGTGAGTCGGCGTACAGAACCTTGATCCCTGAGACCATCGAATGGCTCAAGGACAGCGGTATTCTCAAAACCGAACCTGATGGCTCCATCGTTGTGCCACTTCCCGACATGGACGTCAGGGATCGGCACGATAACGCTTTCGAGACACCGCTGATGGTTCTCAAGACCAACAGCGGGACAGTCTACGAAACGCGCGATTTGGCCTGTGCGCTGTATCGCGAGAAGCGTTGGCAGCCAGCCAAAATCATCTACGTAGTCGGCAGCGAACAGAGCTCGTACTTCGATAAGCTGTTCGTTGGGCTGAAGCTGGCAGGTCTGAAGGCTGATCTCGTTCATACCGAGTTCGGCATGGTCCTCATGATGAACCCGGCAAGTGAAAAGTGGGAGAAGATGTCAACTCGCCAAGGACGCGTGGTGCTTCTAGAGGATTTGCTCAGCCAGGCTGTTGCGAAAGCTCGCGAGGTTCTCGACGATCCTGAGCGGCATTTGCATATTGACGAGGGATCGAAGGATGAAATCGCACGGATCATTGGTATCGGCGCGATCAAGTTCAACGACCTCGGACAAGCTAGACAACGCGATGTCCGCTTCGATTGGGACGCGATGCTTAGCTTGAATGGCTATTCCGGACCGTACCTGCAGTATATGGCGGTGCGGGCCAAGTCGGTGTTGAGCAAGGCTCCAGCTACGGGGAAGCCCGACGTTTCGACGCTGGGTGATAAGGAGTGGCCGCTCATTGAGCTGGTCGCTCGTTTCCCGCAGGTGATTGCCAGGGTCTGCGACCGCTACGAGCCGCATCACATGGCGCAGTATCTGTACGAACTCGCCTCGGCCTTTGGAAGCTACTACGACGGCACTCGGATCATCGATCCGGAGACGTCGCCAGAGCTGCAGAACACGCGGCTGCACCTGGTGCAGGCCGTCGGGACGGTGCTTGAGGAAGGCTTACAGCTTCTCGGCATTGAAACTCCCGAGAAAATGTAGCCAGAACCGAAAAACCATCAAAACCAATAGGGGCTCCGCGCGATCGTGCGGAGCCCTGTTTTTTTACGCTAATTGATTTACAATACATCCACAACTTGGTAGCCCCAAGATGATCTTCTTATCGGTGTGAGGTTAGAAATGGTTCATATCAAAAGTGTTCCGATCCCATCATTTGTGGGCTCACCCTGGAGTCAATTTCCTCCGGCAACGTTCGAGGCTGCTCCGGCCCCCGGCGTTTTGCCCGAAGGATTCTTTTCGACGGTCAACGCGCCCACTTTCTTCAAGCTTGGGAATTACCATTGGGTACTTCCTGAAGCCCCTCGGATGGACGCTGTGGCGATTCTGGACAGAGGGCAAGTCGTTATAAAGGAGCGTCGCTTCGTTCGCGGGGGTGAACTCGTGGCGATGCATCAAGTTGAGGACGGCTCGCAAGGCATTAAGGTGTTTGGCAATGAGCTCTTTGATGCCGAGCGGAGTGCTTCGGAAACCGCGGCGATGCCGTTCATGACTGCTGGCGTCTCTCGAGAGAGGCCGGTGGACTACAGCATACTGGCCGAGCTATTGATGGAGAACAAGCTCTACGGCGGCAAGGCGATGTGGGTCGTCGGCCCGGCTGTTGTTCATGCCGGAGCGCACCGCGACTTTTGCACCATTATCGATCGAGGGCTAGTGGATATCCTTTCAATCGGCAATGCCACGGCGGTGCACGACATCGAATCCGCGCTCTACGGCACGGCGCTGGGCGCTGGCGAAGCGGAGGGCGATCACTCCAGCCATATGCGGGCGATCAACGAGGTGCACAAAGCCGGGAGTGTCAGTGCTTTGGTTGATTCGGGGCGGCTGACGGGCGGCATCATGCACGCCTGCATCACCCGTACGATCCCGACAATCATCGCCGGCTCGATCCGCGACGACGGACCGTTGCCAGAAACGATCACCTCTGTTCTGGAATCGCAGGAAGCAATCAGGACGGCGGCGCAAAGGACGACGCTTGTTGTCATCCTCGCAACCGTTCTGCACGGCATCGCCACTGGCAACATCTTCCCGACCTACTACGTCAGGGACGACAGGATCTTCAGCTTGCCGTTCATTACGGTCGATATGGACGAGTTTGCCGTCACCAAACTCAAGGATCGCGGCACCGGCCAAGCAATCGGCGTTGTTGGCAACGCCCGCGACTTCCTGGCTATTCTCGCCGGCAAGTTCGAGAAGTAGGCCACTTCACAAGAAGGGGCTCCGCGCAAGCGCGGAGCCCTGTTTTTTACTTCTTAGCGAAGTGTTAGTACGACGCTGGTAACCTCGCAGTCGTCGTAGGTGTCGGTTAGCTCAGGGATGACGGTTTCGATGTCGATTAGGTTCTTGCCGGCCTTCAATTTGGACGGCGAAAACTCGAAACGAAACTGCTCCCATGTGTCGCTGGTCGCCACGGCCCGGCCGACTTCGTGTCGGTTGAACGAGACGATCGGGTCTTTGCGCGGCACGGCCCTCACCTTAAGAGTGATAACGGCCGTTTTTTTCTCGGCGAGCTGCTCGGCGGTTAGCTTGAACTCGGCTGCCCAAACGGTTTTGATGCCGGCTTCGTCGTCGCCGAGTCGCACTGTTTTCTCCAGCAGCTTGATCGTTACTGGGCCGGTCGGTCCCTCCACGTAACCCGGGTAGCCTTTTGGGGCAACCGTGGCGCCGTTTGGCCAGTAGACGTAACCAGTAACATGATCGGTCTTGGCGATATCGATCTCACGTTCGCGGATCAGTCCATCCAGATTCAAACTCCAGTTGCAGTCCCACAGTTTCCAAACTGTGCCCGTTACGTGCTCTGTTAGAAGGGCGACGTGACCGTAGCCGGAGACTTCTTTCCCCCAAACCATAATAGCGCCAACTTTTGGTGTGCTACCGACACCGTAACCGGCGTTTTTACAGTTTGCATACCAGTGGTGGGCGTTCGAGTCGCTCGTTGCAGTGATCGGCACTAACGGAATCGATTCGGGTCGCACAGCCTGGACAAACCAAGTGCAGTTGCGCTCTGGAAAGACGTTCTTCAGATTGAACACGTCCCAGCCGGTGGCTTTCTTGTACGCGGCCTGCCAAGCGGCCTTCTCTTTATCCGGATCGAACTTCTGCAGTTCGCCGAGTGTGACGCCGCTAACGAGCACATCACGGTAGCTACTGCCGTACAGCTTCTCAAACATCTTGTCTTTGAGCAGTAGCGACCTGGCGACGGTCGGCTGATGGGTGGCGAAGAGCTGGTGCAGGAGACCGGGATTGTCGTTGGCCGTTGTTTCCAGCCGTCGCATCAGTGCCAAGCCGCCGCTAGGGTCAAACCCGGCTTTGACGGCCAGCTCGAATCCTTCACGATCGGCTTGCTCTTCGTCGCGACGCGAGTGACCGGAGGAAAAAAGTTGAGAGGCGATCTCGGCTACAAAGCGTGCCTTGCGATCGCTTATTGAACTCAACACTACCGAACCGATCAAGCTATCGCGTAACTGTTTGAAGCCGTGCGAGCGGTTGGTGTGCGTCAGCTCATGCGCGAGAACGAAGCCGATCTCGTCGTCGCTGATGCCGCGCAAATCTGCCAACCCGTCGTTGATCAGGACCTGACCGCCCGGCAGAGCGTAAGCGTTGATCTCGTAGTTCTGGAGCAGAGTCAGCTGGTAGCTGAAGTCCTTTCTCTTCTCACCGGTGTCGACCAGTTTGTCGAAAACCTTCCTGATGCGCAGGTACAGATTGGAACCGTCTTCCTTGCTGAACCGTTGGGTCAGGTCGTCTTGGCCAAGTTCGCCTACCAAGCGTTCGGCTTTAGTTCCACCCCCAATGATAGTGGCAAGGTTGAAGAGCTTCTCCCACGGATCGTCCTGCGGTGCGGCTAGCACCAAACTTGCAATCACGAGTGACAGCATTACTGCCACCTCCTCCCCTGATTTTCAGGGACAAAATATAAGGAAAGTATAGCACCGGCGATTGATCACGGACACGTTTTGCACTAGAATAACGCTGTTCCATACGGAGGTGTTTTGTGGATCGCGTAACGAGAAGTATCGTTTCTTGGGCTCTCATCGGTGCTGTGGTTGGATTGGTCTACGGTTATTACACCGAAAAGCCGTACGATCGGCCGGGCAGCAACAGCCCGAGCTACTGGGCGTCCGACGAGGGCAGGGCAGTACAGTCGCAGCTGACCAAGAAGATCGGTGGTCAAGGCCTGTCCGGCTTGGCGATCGGAGCACTTGTCGGCGCGCTGGCCGCCGCCGTTGCCGGCAACAAGAAAGAGTGAGCGTTTGGTTTCAACTACCAGCGGTCGCGGGGGTTCCCCCGCGGCCGCTCTCTTACTTGGTCTCTTGTCTCAGTCGCTCTTTTGCTCCTTCAATTGTCGTACCAAATATCTTCTCGATTTGTACGGTGCAGTCAGCGTCGCCTGGCAGGGAAATCATTCTCGCAATCACGCTTTCGCCGTATTGCTTTACCAGGTGACTAACAAGAAGGAATGAAATACGATAGCCGGAATGAGCAATGAAATCGTTGTAGCCCGTATTTGCTACGAAATGGTGATCGAGGAAATACTCAAGTTTTTCCGCGTCAATCGGCCGCCCGCTGTCTTGTCCGGCGACGTACTGCGCCAATCCCTCGTTCACCCAGTCAAGAGTAGGTTTGTTGATAGCTTGGGTGAAAATGTGGGTTAACTCATGGACGACAATTGCTGGAAACTCTTGCCTAGAGTGTGACGAATATTTCTCCAGAGCGTCGGGGTCTAGAATTATTGTCACACCGTCTTCAACCCGAGCGCTCATCCAGTCTTCAGTTTCACGCCCAAGCCGATTGTTGTACTCCTGCCGTGAATACATCAGTTCTAATTGAATCGTTTCTGGCAAAGTTGGCGAAAAACTGAAAAACTCGCCAACTTTTTTTACACTGCTACGAATCACCGCCTCAACCTCTGCAAGTGGATGACTGGTCTCATAATTCATCTCAATCCCAATATTACCGACGACAAACTGTTTTTTGTTTCTCATGGTTTTTCTACAAAACTTTTACAAATATCTGACAAGGGTTATCGCCCCAACCAGGATACGGCGAAATCGTTTCAAGTGGGATAAACCCTAAATGCCTATAAAACGCTCTGGTCTTTTTGTACGGTTCGTAACTGTCAGAGTCGGCAAGGGTTTTCACCTCACAGACTTTATATTTTTGTGAAAGTTCCGCCAAACTTTTTTCAACTAAAGTTTTGCCATATTTCTTTCCTTGAAGTTCCGGTAGTACTCCAAGCCATGTCATCTCTACAGTCTCGCCATTGATTTCATTGTAAGTGGCAAAACCAATCATCTCATTTTCAAAATAAGCACCGAAAAGAATGTGATTCTTGGTGTCTTGTTCGATAGATTTCAACCCACCCTCATCAAAATATTCCGGCAATGTTTTTGCTATCTCGTACGCTTTTTGGGCTTCGTCTGTTTTTCTAATTTCGATATCCATATCTTACTTTCTTTATTTAAAACCGGCCTCAATGCTTAATAATCTTTATCTCCGCCTTGTTCTCTCGGGCGATAATTCGTACTGAACCGCCGATGGGAAAAGTAATCATCGGGCTGGTGTGACCGAAATCAGCATTGGCGATGATGGGAATATCGGCCAGTTGCGGCCGGATTCGTATAAGCGTCTCCAGATTTGGTCGGGTGATAGTACTCTTCTTCTGAAACCTGCCAAAAACAATCCCGCGAATATTTTTAATTGGTATTGATTGAAGAAGCGACTCAAATTGACGGTCAAAGTGGAAGTATTGCGACTCGTCGTCGTCTTCCAGAAAGAGGATTATGTTATCGGTTGGTGGAAAATGCGACGTCCCCTGGAGAAGCTGGACCGTGCTTAAATTACCACCCACAATTACTCCTTCTGCTTCACCCTGGTTAATCGTCCAATAACCAGTATTCGATACTGGATGACGATCATCCTGATTGATATACCAAGTGTCATCGGTCCATTCTTTCGACGGCAGCAAGTAAAATGAATCGACCTCAAAAAGACATTTCTTAAAGTGATCAAGAGTGTAATCAAAATGGAGTTTCTGTCCGAAAGTGGAGTAAGCGGGACCGGAATAAGTGGCTAAGTTTGCTCGAGCCAACATAGCGTTTTGTAAGGCGGTGGTATCGGAGTAACCAATGAAAATCTTGGGGTTATTTTTTATTAGCTCCCAGTCAAGGTGGGGAAGGAGTTGGTTGCAATTAAAGCCACCGATAACAGTGAAGATAGCTTTTACTTTCGGATCGGCGAAGGCTTCGTGCAGATCGGCAACACGTGAAGCGATTGATGACGAAATGAACTCATCTTCTTCTTCGACATGCTTGCCAAAAGTAACCACGAGCCCGAGTGACTCAAGGCGCTTCGTTGCGATCTGCCTCACATCTTCTGAAATGAGCGCCAGCGAGTGGGATGGTGCAACGACGCGCACCGTATCGCCTGGCTGTAATTTAGCTGGAATGGTAGTCTTATCTCTCATTTTGAATATATGTATTATTACCTATGTTACCGAGATAATTCTACTGGTTATGATACGGGAGGAAAAGAGAATCGCATCTGAAAGTAGTAAAATACAATCAGGAGTGAATGGCAAAATGATTATATTTATTAACGGATCGATCAACTCTGGAAAGACGACAGTCGCCAAAGAACTGCAAACGCAGATTCCTAAATGCGCCGTTGTTGAGATTGATGCTTTTCACGATTTTGTACCATGGATGGAGCTCAACGAAGTATTGCCTCTAAATTACAAAAACGCCATCGATGTTATCCGTAACTTCGCCCAGGCTGGCTTAACAGTAATCGTGCCGTACCCGCTCTCAAAAGCTCGGTTCGAAGAATTGTCGGCAACGCTCAAAGAATTCGGGCCAATTCATGCTTTTACTCTAAACCCAAACTTAGAAGAGACACTTAAGAACCGCGGTACCAGAGTATTAACAAACGAGGAGAAGGAGCGGATACGATATCACTATCAAATTGGAATCAACAATCCCGGATACGGCAAAGTGATCAACAACACCAACCAAACCGTAAAGCAAACAGCCGGTGAGATACTGGAAGCGATCAACATGGTAGATACTAACTCGCGATGATTTATTTAATTGGCGGTCCGCCAAAATGCGGAAAAACTACGCTCGCAAAAAGGTTGGCAGATAAATACCGAATTTCCTGGATCTCGGCCGACACACTCGAGAATATTGTTTGGGCGTACACATCAGAAGAAAAGCGTCCCTCTCTCTTTCCGCACAGCTCTTCGCGAGGAGACAGCAACGATCAGTTCTACTCGGATCACTCCGCAGAAGAAATAGTCAGAAACTATATCATCCAGGGTGAAACTACTTATGACGCCATCAGTATGATGGCAGAAACTTACCTCACAGATAAAGACGACTATATCGTTGAGGGGTTTCAGGTCGCACCGGAGATTGTGGATCGCATTTTCAAAAAATTCGGCCAAGATCACGTCAGAGCAGTCTTTCTTGTACGACAAGACGAACAGAAGTTCATTCAAGACATTCACAAGTCAACCACACCAAACGACTGGGTGATCCAAAAGACGAAAGATGAGGCCACGTACGGAAAGATTTCAGCGATGATCGCCGAATACTCCCGCTATTTTGAGATGGAAGCGGAAAAGTACGGCTTGAGAGTTTTCAGCATGGACGAGGATTTTGACCAACAGCTCGACGCAATAGAAAATCATCTGAAGTCCTCGCGAAGTTGAGGATTAGAAAATGGTACCGATAGGGTGTTGACTGGCAATCCAGCAAAGACTAGATTGGCGACAGAATGTTTAATGGTTCAGGTAATCGAATTTGTGAGTAATCTATGAAAAGAGTGCCAACCGGCATTGGTTCGTCGTATCAAACTTTGAATGATAATCTGTCAAGTGAAGCGAGTAACTCAGAAATATGTAACAAATCTATAGGTCAAAAGTTCAAAACAGTCACTATTATCGGAAGCTATAGAAAGCATCTTGATGGAATTATCAAAATTAAAGCAGAGCTAGAGTTGCAAGGGGTTAGAGTCCTCAGTCCGAGATTTACTCAACCTATTAATCGCGATGATGAATTTATCACTTTTGTTGGCGAGGAAAAGATGACTCATTCTGAAATTGAAAAAGTTCATTTAGATTCAATTACAAAATCAGATGCAGTTATAGTTTGTGATAAGGGTGGTTATGTCGGGAATGCGACATTATTTGAGATAGGCTATGCTTACGCCCTGGGTAAAAGAATTATTTTTACGTCAAAACCAGAGGAATATTTACTTAATATTCTGTTCTGTGGAATAGAAATCAATTCAACCTTATGATGTTTGGAGGTAAAAAATGAAAATAAAATATGAAGATTATTTTATTGTGCCAACAGGAAAACAAAAAAAACTATTAGCGAAAACAATTGATTTGGCAATGAAATTTTACGACGGATCGTTAAGGGATAATAAGTTCCTTGTCTACAGAACGCCAAGATATTTTTTTGATAAACTTAATCGGACAATTCCCTGCAACCCTTCAGACGTGGAAAAAAGTTTTGATTTACTGGAGGAGGTAGGGAAATACTCGATTAGTCAATTCGACAAAACGTATTTAAGTTTTCCAGATTCTGGCAATAGTTTGCCTGGAATGATGGGAGCGATATTTGCTAAGCTGATCAACCAAAATTTATGCGCATTTGATCGGTCGGCTCCAATAGCTACTGTTATGGAAATACAAATCATTGAATGGCTCAGAGAGCTTATAGGGTATAAGAGTAAAGAGTTGAAAGATATAAAATCTTTGTCAGAAGTGGGCGGCATGTGTGTTTCCGGGGGACATATGGCCAATCACATTGGCGTTATGGCGGCCTTGAATAATAAGTTCCCCGAGATAAGAGAAAAGGGGTTGGCCAAGTTAGGTTTTACGCCAGTAATATTACTATCGAATAAGATATCGCATTATTCTTTTCTTGAAGCAGCTCACCATCTTGGTATCGGAAGAGATAGTGTTGTTGATATACCAACAACACAAAACTTTACAACGAATTATGAGAAATTAGAGCAGGTGTTAAAAGATCTTCCAAGAGACAAGGTGCCCTTTATGGTAGTTGGGGTTGCTGGAAATACCAAGACAAGCAATCTCGATAATCTTGGTAAATTAGCAGATTTTACAAAAAAACATAACCTGTGGTTACATGTGGATGCCTGCCACGGTGGTAGTTTATTGTTCTCAAAAAAGATGAAAAAACAATTTTTGAGCAGAATCGAACAAGCAGACTCCGTCACAATTGATCCGCATAAAGGTTTGTTTGTTCCATATCCATCAAGTTATATCCTCTTTAAACGGAGGGATGTCCTATCGTTCTTTTCAAAGCACCCCGAAGAAACGAAAGATAAAAATATATGGGAGCTGGGGCTCATAACCCCTTTTTATGGATCGCGAGGTTTTGAATCATTGAGTTTATGGATGTTGATATCGGTAATGGGAACAGATGGAATAGCCCAGGTAGTTGAGTATCGCAGTAAGATTGCAAAATACACAGAAGAATTGATTGAAAGTGCAGATCTTTTTATAGGAATGAATAAAATGGATTTTTACCGCATGGCTTTTGTGTACTGCCCAAAGAGAATCCGTGAGTATCTGGTCAAATTTGGTGATAAACTTTCCCAACCACAAAAAGTTGATATCTGTAATTTGATAAATAGGTATGATCGCGAAATAAATCAGAAGCTTTATACGGGCGGAGAAGTTTGCCTCGATAAATACAGTCTTTACGATGTTGGTAACAAGGTTCGTCTTGGAGATGATAAGAAGTTTTTAGTGATGGCGATAACAATAGGTAACCCATTATTTACAGAAGAAACCATGAAAAAGGCCCTGAACAAACTCTTTAATGATGCGAAAAAGCTCGTACCTTTATTTGAGAAAGATTTTCTAGATATTATTAACAGTAAAACCCGTCGTGAGAAACACTGTCGCGATTTTGGCGGTCCAGCGGGATGGTGAAGCTTTGTATACAACCAGAAGAAAAGGAACTCAATAAATATCTCCAACTTGCCGATCATAACAACTTTCAGGTTGAGATAGATGTTGACATGCTGAAATCGAACCCTAAATTATTTGAACATAGGTTTGTTGGAGTTCATGGGAGTAACTATTTAAGTTCGAGCGAATTAGTTGAAGAATTGGAGATGCTGAGCAGGTTCAACATACTTTATGTGGTATATCACGATTCTGTAGTTGAGAAGTTGTTGGATTCATTTTACCTTTCAAACCACCATAAGCTCGTTATTCTAATGGAAAATTGTAGCTGTCAGAGCGCAAGAGATTTTGATGAGTTATATAGTAAATCTAAACAAAAGATTAACCATTTTAATAAGTGTATTGATACTGGTCATGTGAATTTATCTAACGATAAAGACTTGGATAAATGGGCGGATAACGAAGTTAGTCTTTTCCATCTTAATAATAATTACGGCAAGGATACTCATAATTCGTTGTACGATGGTGAGATTAATTTTCTAAATATGAACCAGTTGTTAAAAAGTAAATATGTTTCGTTAGAAGTAACTCGGGGGTTTAGAACATATCTGAAAAATATCCAATATATGATTAGGCATGGCGTTGTTCCTTTCGATAATATAGCAATGCCACTGAACCATCCAATAATTCAGGAGGAATTCATAGCGAGAGTACGCAGGCTGCTAAGAAACCACTTCAAAGGTTCACTTTGTTTCGCCTTCTTTTATGGTTCATTCGTGAGAAAAGAACTGAACACTAGAAGCGATGTAGATATGGTAGTGATTTTAAAATCGAAAGAATTAAAAACTGATACATTCTACGGCTCTTATAAAATAGTATGCTCCGAATATAACATCCATTTGGATCCAGAATATCCGTTTGAAATCTTTTCTGAAAACGACTACCTGAGTTACGTAGATTTGAATACTAGAACTGTCTCTAAGGAAGATATTGCCGATCGGGAGGAGTTATTGTTTTCCTTCCTTGACCACCACCTCTGCTTTGTTGGGAGTATGAAACAATTTCAATGCCATCGCAGGGTAGTTGAGAAGGCGGTATTGGGCACAGCCAGAACAGGTAAGGATTGTTATACCAAGAGTGATCTGAAATCTATTGTAAGAGCTTATGTTAATGATTCGTAACGTCATTTCCACAACTTACCGTCGGTATTACAGTGACCTTCTGGTAGATTTAGGCATCGGTCAAGACATCAATATGCATCCGCATTACTTGATAAAAGCTAAATTAGAAACTGCCAGTGAGAAACCATCGAGCAAACCAAAATGTGAGGTATCAGAGTCAATTTATTATAATTCGAAGAACATTGAGACGAAATTATCATTTCTCAGTAAAGTAAAGTTAGTTGAATTTCTTGGAGAATTGCCACCCCTGACCTCCACAAATCTTTTTCTAGACCCCACGAAAAAATTTAAGATTCTGTTAAAGGGTGAGGAAGCTTTCGTAGTGCTAAAAATTCATAATTCTAAAAAATATTTGGCTAACCTAAGGCGAATGAAGAGGTTGATTGAACCTTTGAAAAACATTTTTGCCGTCGATTCAGATTTTGCGATTCTTCACATGGGGAGTGAGTGTTACTTGGTAAGCAAGTTTCGCGATATGAGTTTAGAAGATTGCACCAAAGAAGAAAAGATAACTCTAAAACAGAGAAAAGATACTATCAAGCATCTGGCCAACCTGAATGAATTATTTGTAAAGAAGGGCGTATTTTTTTGCGGTTTTGCCCCACGAAATTTTTTAGTTTCAAACAGTAGGATTTATATTATTGATTTTGAAGATTTGTATTATTCGAAGTCTTTAAGCTCTGAGAACATTAGGTATCTTCAGGACCTTAGGACAGCTCTTTTCTCCGATACTTTTTCTCAGCAAGAGATTTCGGAAATATTCGCTTCTGATAAATTAATTCATGTGCCAGAGGACCGTCTAGTAACCGCCGATCCTATTGAGAAAGCGTATTTTCGTAAATCAAGAATCAAACAAGAAGAGCGAAATACATTATGGGAATATACCAAAAATTTAGAGCAAGTAATCTTTTATAAAAACAGGCCGATATACGGGCATAATATAGGTCAGTTTTTTTCAGACAACCTTGACCCTAAGCTAGAGGCTTTGTTGATAGAGCGGTTTTATATAATTAACCAGCAAGATCGAACATCGTTTGAAGAGTTAACTAATTTATTTGATTTATTGACTGATTATTACAGCGAGAACAAATTCAGGGAATTGTATAATCAACAGATAAGATTCGATTTTGTCCCTCTAATAAAGCAGTGCTTGAAAGTATTAGAATCTGATTTCGAGAATACTATGGCCTTTGTTAGATATTTCAATCAATCGAACTGTTTGGACAAGTCGCTAAGTTTTAGTGAGAAAAAGAAGGTTATTGAGTTTGTTAACGATGTGATACATACAAAGATTATTCATAAAACTGACTTTTCCAATATCTCTTTATTCTCAAACATTGTCGCAAAAACAGTTTATGGCCCATGGAAAAGCGAAGCTGAAAATATTGGAATTATCAACACAATTTACCCATATTCCCCCAAAAAAATAAAAATATACTCACACCCTGAATATGCCACCATTCTGTATGAATATTACGGTAAATCGAATCTATCTTTTGGCGATAGTAAAGAAGCGGCCAGATTGTTAGCGAAGCTTCATAACACAGAGATCAATGATCGAATCACCGGAAAATTAAAGTCTAAATACTTAAAACTTGATGACGGTACAATCAAAATGATAACCGAATTCCTTTCAAACCACGGTTACATCAAAGATGACTTAGAAATGATTTACGAGAGAGCTGAAGCTTTGAAGAGGGCTTTCCATCCAAAGTCCGTGATACACAACGATTTATATTACGATCAATTTCATAAGAATAAACAGATGACCTTACTGGATTGGACATATGCTACGGTGGGGTCACCATTTATAGATTTGTCGAGTATTTTAAGAAATGATTACGATAATCGAAATGCTAAACTTGATAAGAGATCATTTTTAGACGAATACCTAAAATATTCAAAATATAGTAAAGAATTTTCAGATCAAAAATTAATAGAAGGTTTTTATATGAACTGTTTCAGGGAAATTGTCTGGTTTATAGAAAGAATCAATTTGGATGAAACTCATGGCGGTGAAGTCGACACTTGGTTAAAAGACGCCGTTAACGACTTAAAGCGCAATGAGTTCGTATGGTAGGTCTTGGAGATATTATGGAACAATTCCTGAGAACATGTACCGCTTGTTAAGCGGGGCTTAGGGGACGGTTCTGAATCCGACTTCCAAAAGATACGCCAAGAGTCATGGAGGTAGAGCAGTAAGGCTTTGGGAGCGAATTGCTTGAAGACGGTAGTTATGGTTCAATTGTCTCGTTATGTACTACTTCTCAACATTTATTTCGGGCTTCCAGGACATTGTTACATCGCTAATCGGGCAGATGCTCAAAGATGTAGAGATAGTCAGCGTTTTTGACGGCGTTATTCTCTACAAGACTAGCGCTGCCCCTGAGAAGATAAGGGCCACCAAGATCTTTAGTAACTCTTTTATGCTGTTGGGCAGGTATCAAGTCTCTGCAGACAAAACGCCAGACTACTTGGTTAAACAGTTTCTGGGGTCAAGCAAAGATATGGGGGCAGAGACTCGATCCGAGATAGGAAGAAGCAGGTATGAAACTTTTCGTGTCATATCTTCGCAACGTAACCAGCTGTACTCAACCGACCGGGTTCTTTTGAAGAGAGTCGAGGACAAGATCTTGAAAAATACTAATCTGTCGGTGGATAGATTGAACCCGGATGTGGAATTTTGGTTTTTAACCAGAAGCGAAGGCATTGGTTTATTCGGCATGAGGATAACCAAGCATAAGTCCTACGATAAAGTTTTGCAGAGAGGTGAGCTCAGGCCCGAGTTGGCGAATCTTATGTGCTGGCTTTCTGAACCAGGCAGTGACGATGTGTTTCTGGATCCTTTCTGTGGCTACGGCTCGATTCCTTTCGAGAGAAGCGGCATAGCTGAGTATGAAAGAATATTGGCCTCAGATACCGACAAAGATAAACTTAAAGCAGTCGCAGCTAAGTTCCAATCGACCACCAACAGAAGCAAGATTCTTGTCTCGGCCGACGATTTTTTCAAGATAGCCGCACCAAAGGACTTGGTAGTCAATAAGATAGTTACTGACCCACCCTGGGGAGAGTACGAGAAGATGTCGGTGGAGACGGTCAAATTCTACGAGGAGTTTCTGCAAAAATGCTCCGAGCTACTAGCGCCTGGTGGTATATTGGTGTTCATCAGCTCCTGTAAGTTAGAAATCGACGAAGTACTAAAGAAGCTAGCTCCTAAACTAGCCTTGGAGCAAAGTTATGACATCCTGGTCTCGGGGAAAAAGGCGAGAATTTATAAGTTTATAAATAATTAGCTAGTTTTTTGCTGTCGCTATCAGATTGTCTCTGTTGAACTGCTCTTCGGTGCGCTGGAACTGTTTAGGCGTACTTCTTTTCTTCTCGCCCAAGAGCGATGGCGGTTAGCTTGTCGACCATCCGTTCCAAGTGTTCTAAATACCAGCCGTGGACTTTGTCACCCTCTTTATGGTTTTTCAAGATAGCATTTTCGGCGTACGAGTCTAAACTCCAAACTACAACGTGCATCATCTCGTGAACGAGGATGTACTCCTCGTCGCGGAATGGATTGCAGGACAGCTGGATTACCCCGGTCTTTTTGTCTAAATCAGCTACAAAGTTGCCGCTTTGGCGAAAATCTTTTCTTAAGAAGTCGACGATCTGAATTTTCAGATCCCATTCGGTAAGAAAAAGCTTTTTCTGCCACCTCTCCAAGAGTTTCTGTAGTTCCCCTTTGGACAGTCCGCTCTTCTTTTCAACATCTTTCTTAATTTCGTGTTCCATGAGCGCATCATATCGCTATATTGGTTCGGTTAGGATAGGCGACGCTAGTACGACCCAACAAGAGATCGATATATCTTGTACGCTCTATCGCCGTGCCAGTCGGCGGGAAGGAGCTCCGTGGGTAAGTGCGGGTCGTCGTGATAGATGCTGGCAAACTGAGCTTCAAGCTCTTTGGCTGTCAGCGGCCAGTGGGGTGACGAGCGCTTTTTGGCTTTTCGAACATCGGTACTAAATTGCTTATAGCAGTCGTTTATCTCATCAAGCTGCCAAATTCGTTCGGCTTTGTGTTTCTCTTGGTCGATGTCATCGGTTTCAAGAAGCGTCGTAAATTGCTGAATGCCTAGGTCGGACGTTAATCTGCGAATTGGTGCAAAAAGCGAGTGCGGGGAGATGTAGACACCGTCTCGCAGCTTCTCAAAACCCAGTTCTTTTAGGGCGGAAAGTAGCTGGATGCGATATTTTTTCTCTTTTTCAGGCACATCAGTGATAACCAGGCGCCATTTACCGTCCCACGGGCCGTAGGCTTTGTACGCTAGCCGGGGAGCAATTCTTAGACGCCCTTTTTGGGTGACGACTGGGTGCTGCTTTCGGTAACGGGTAGAGATGCCAACGAACCCGTCGTGTTTCAGTTTCGAAAACTCCTTGCGCAGAGTTCGGATGGAATGTTGCTTACCAACTGTCTCGCTCAGGGCGTTTGACAGGCTTTGATAGCTAAACTTAAAGCGATCTTCTTTCAAGCAGAAGGCTATGTAGGTTAAAATAAGATCCGAATTTGTTCTCATGTACTGATACTTATACAGCTAATATACATCTATATCAAGGTATAACCACTCGGGGAGTGTGAATTGCTTCACATATAAATGATTTGAGGCTCTATGGGGTATCCCAATAAAATTACATCAGTAAAGGATTCGTCCTTTCACATCTTGCACGAAACCCCAATCTTTGGGTGGAGGGAACCATGTTTCCAGATAACGTTAGAATCGCGATTGATGGATTCCTCGGAGCACTCAAGGAAAGGGGGCTATTCCCCGACCCTGTGTGTGTCGATGGACAAACGACCGAGCCAGAAATACTGATCAATGGTAAGAGGGTCATCCAATTTAGTGCCTGTAACTACCTTGGTTTGGCCACTCACCCAGCAGTCAAGGGTATTGCTAAGGACGGGATTGACCGATACGGCTTAGCAACCTGCGCATCAAGACTGATCTGCGGAACCACGGATTCGCATCGCCTGCTAGAGTCTGAGCTTACGAAGTTCATGAATTCAGACGATGCGGCAGTGTTCTTCATGGTTACGCAGGCCAACGCTGCGGCAATCACGTCAGTCATGGGCGGCCCGAGCAGTATATTGAGTCCGTCGCCTCTGCTCGACAAGCTCGGTATTGAGCCGATAAGAGGATCCAAGGAGATCTTCTTCGACTGGTACAGTCACCCTAGTCTGGTTTGGGCTTCCATCGAAGCTGTCTCTAAAGAGGGTCTGCGACCGTACAGGCATCTTGATATGGCTGATCTGGAGGCAAAGCTCAAGAGGAGTGAGGCGGGGCTGAAACTCATCGTCACTGATGGGTTGTTTAGCTCCGTTGGCACAATGGCCCCACTACCGAATTTGGTCGCCCTAAGTGAGAAATATGAGGCGATCTTACTGGTGGACGACGCACACGCGACGGGTGTTCTAGGAGAGAACGGCAGGGGTACATGTGAGCTCTTGGGCGTGGAAGGGCGAGTTGACATCCAGATTGGCTCACTCTCCAAAGCTTTCGCCGGTGGACTTGGTGGTTTCGTTTCGGGGGATCAGAATCTTATTGATATAATCAGGTTGTCAGGCAGATACATCAATACTGGTTCGCCGACCCCAGCTAACGTACAAGCCCTGGTGGAGTGTGTTCGAATTGCTCGAGACGAACCTTGGAGAAAGGAGAGTGTCCTCGAGAACGCGAACTACCTACGAGGGAAACTTCACGGGCTAGGGTTCTCGACGCTCGACAGCCAGGCTCACATCGTTCCCGTTCATATCGGTGACGAAGAAAGGGCAATTGCTGTGTCCAAAGCTCTTTTCGAGAAGGGCTTTCTGGTGACCGTGTTCAGGTACCCAGCGATCCCGCTTGGAAAAGCGATCCTTCGGATGTGTACAATGGCGACACACACGAAGGAGCACATGGACCAATTCCTTTGTGCGTTTAGCGAGGTAGCAGAAGACTACAAGGTGCCTCGCTTGGAGGCAGCGAGCTAGCGATCGAATGTAACAGACCGGGCGCCCCATAACTGTGGGCGCCCCTTTTTATTACCACGATACATTTAGGTTAGAATGCGAGTAGCGCTATGATGAATATCTAATATGGATAAGTTAATTAACTTACTAAATGTTGTTTCGATATTGATAATTCTTGCTTTGGGACTATTGGTGATCTTAAGGAGTAATAAGGACCCGAATAGCAAGAAGTTTTTCCTGTTTGTAGTGAGTTTGGCATTGTGGCTCTCCACTGGATTTCTTCTTAGATTTACTTGGAATTACGACTTATCCCTTTTTGTCTTACGTTTGAATTACGCACTTACTGGAATTGTGGTTTATAGTCTTTTTGTTTTTAGCCTAGGCTTTCCTCAGAAGCTTTGGCAAAAGAATACAGCCTATTCGTTAACAATGCTGGTCCCCACTTTGTTAGTAGTAGGCATATCACTTTCAAACGCAGTAGTTGCTGGCTTTACGAGAGATGGCTCCATCATAAACGTTGTTCCAAGTTGGGGTTTTGTCGTGTTCATGGTTAGCATAATCCTTCAGTTACTTTTGGTGTTTAACATCTTATTGAGACAATATAGAAACTCAGAGGGCATTCTTCGGGCCCAAGCGCTCTTTCTCTTTCTGGGGATAACCCTAGCTGCTGTATTCGCACTTGTTGCAGACTTGTTGATCCCGCTGATTTTTAAAACATTCATAACAGCCAACTTCGATGCTATCTGGATGTTCTTTCTGGTCGGCTTTTGTACGTACGCCATACTCAAACACCATCTTCTGTCTGTAAAGGTTATCACGACAGAGTCAATGGTTGTTATCATCGTCATGGTGCTTGTCGTACAAGCATTCCTTTCGCAAGGTTGGACCGAGGGGGTATTACGTGGTGGCTTTGCGATGGTGGTTGCGTATTTTGGTTTTTTGCTTATCAGGTCTGTGCTCGAAGAAATCGATCGGCGGCAGCAGATTGAGAAGCTTGCCAAGGAACGGCAAGAAGCGCTGGTGGAGCTTGAGCAACGCAACAAAAACCTAGCGACGTTGCAAAGGATTTCTGAAGTTGTACTAAACGAATCTGATATGAAAGTAATGGCTCAGAAGATTCTCGATGAGCTGCCGAAGCAGTTGGAAGCATGTGCGGGCGGGTTTCTATCGATCGTCAAAGACGGCAATTTGGTTGCTTACGCGATTTCCAGTAATGAATTTTCCGAAAAAATCGTCTCGATGGTCGGCGGGGATTTAGAGAAATACAGTTTTCCTATCAAGAAGGAATACAACCTTTTGCATCAAGTGGTGGTTGAAAAGAAGCCGATAAGCTCGGAGAATCTTTCGGACTTTATCTCGCCGCCGATCGACAAGCCTCTAGCAATGACGATGCAAAAAATTATTGGAGCGCGTGAGATGGAGGCCTTTCCGCTTTACGCTGGTGGCGAGCCGTTCGGGACGATGCTTTTCATCTATCGACATCCAGTGCGGCAAAGAAACGAGAATATCGCTCGGGCTATTGCCGATGATATGTCGCTGGCGATTCAGCGGGCCTCGGCCTTCCAGAAATTGAAAGACGCTAACGAGTATCTGGCCCAGCTCGACAAAATGAAAGACGAATTTATTTCGATGGCTTCCCACGAGCTAAACACGCCGCTAGCGGCCATTGAGGGCTATCTGTCGATGGTGCTGGACGAAGGAATGGGCAAGGTTGACCCGAAGGCTAAGGAGTACTTAGGCCGAGCATACGAGTCGAGCAAACGTTTAGCTGAATTGATTTTGGATTTGCTTAATGTCTCCCGAATCGAGCAAGGTCGCTTGAAGGTTAAGTTCGCCGAGACCAATTTGGTGGACTTGGCCCAATCGGTTATTCACGAGCTGCAGATTAAGGCTGACAGCAAAAAGATTTATATGAAGTTGGAGGCCAACAAGAAGGACGTCCCAAATACTTGGTGCGACACCGATCGAATTCGCGAAGTTTTCGTCAACTTTGTTGGCAACGCTTTGAAATTCACCGAAAAAGGCGGGGTGACAGTACGGGTTGAAAAAGTGGACGGTAAGGCGGTTCGCGGGACGGTAACCGACACCGGACGCGGCATTGCGAAAGTTGATCAGAAGAAGCTGTTCCAGAAGTTCTCTCAGATTAAGCGGGAAACTGACGAACACCAAGGCACCGGTTTGGGGTTGTACATCAGTAAGAACTTTGTGGATCTACATAAGGGGCGAGTGTGGGTTGACTCCGATGAAGGCAAGGGCGCGACATTCGGCTTTGAAATTCCCGTTCTGAAAGCCGCGCCGAAAGAAGTTGAGGGAGCGATGTTAGAAGACGGCGCGCCAAAAGCTTCTGGCTCTCCAGCAGCGACAGACGGCGGCCACCAAGTTCCCAAGGCTGCCGGATAACTTTACAAATAGCGACGATATGGTAATTATTAGTTGATATGACAGATTCATTTAAGACAGTTCTACTTGTTGATGACGACCTGACCTTGCGGGAGATGTATGCGGAACGGTTTAAAGCGGAAGGATTTACGGTTGACACTGCCCACGACGGGGAAGATGCGCTTGTTAAAGCAGGTCAAGATAATCCGAATATAATTTTGCTCGATATCATGATGCCCAAAATTAACGGGCTCGATGTGTTGAAGAAGTTGAAAGAGCAGCCCGAGACCAAAGATATTCCGGTGATCGTGCTAACGGCTTTGATTCAAGATCGCGAACGCGAGGAGGCAACCAAACTCGGCGCCGTTGATTACGTCGTGAAATCGGAAACCATGCCGGGTGAAGTAATCGAAAAAATTCACCACGCACTTGACGACACGGCGGCAAAACCAGAAACCCCGGCAGCTCCGGCTAACTAGTCAATGAGCAATTACATCCGTTTGCGTGGCGGTAAGCCTCTGGTCGGTGAGATAGTCTTGCGCGGCGGTAAAAACGTTGTGCCAAAACTGATGGTTGCGGCATTACTTACAGACGAACCGGTAATTATTCGCGACGTGCCAAAAATTGAGGACGTGGAAATTATGACTCGCCTGTTCAAACGAAGCGACGTGATCGTTGACGAGATTAGGCCTGGAACGTTGCAAATTATTGCCAAAGGAATGAAGCTGCTCTCTCGACCGGATTTGGAAGACGTGACCGGCCGTAGCCGCATCCCTATTCTGATGTGTGGCCCAATGCTTCATCGCTTCAACCGAGCTCTTGTGCCCAAACTTGGCGGTTGCAACATCGGCCCGCGGCCGGTAGATTTTCATGTGAAAGCCCTACGTGAGTTGGGGGCGAATTACGACGAGAGTGAGAGCGGCGGGGTTTTTAAGACCAAGGGTTTACGCGGTGCGATAATAACTCTCGAATACCCAAGCGTTGGGGCGACGGAGCAGGTGATTCTGTCGACGGTGTTAGCCGACGGCGTCACGGAACTGCATAACGCCGCCGTGGAGCCGGAAATAATGGATTTGATTATGCTTTTGCAACAAATGGGGGCAATCATTTCAGTGGATATGGATCGCAACATCATCATCGAGGGCGTAGAGAAACTTGGTGGCGCCGTGCACACCGGCATGCCGGATCGTAACGAAACCGCTTCATGGGCTTGTGCGGCGCTCGGTACTAACGGCCGTATTTTTGTTCGCGGCGCCCGGCAGCTCGATATGATGACGTTTTTGAATAAGTTTCGCCAAGTTGGCGGCGGATTTGATGTGAATCGCGATGGCATCACTTTTTACCGAGAACAGGAGATATTGGAGCCGATCACCGTTGAAACCGATGTTCACCCCGGGTTTATGACCGACTGGCAGCAGCCGTTGGTGGTGGCGTTAACCCAAGCTCACGGCAAATCAGTTATTCACGAAACGGTTTACGAGTCGCGTTTCGGTTATATCGATGCCTTAAACCAGATGGGGGCAAAAATTAAAGTTTTCGAGGAGAGTGTGAAGAATATTCGTTCAAAATTTGGCAAGCGAAATTATCGTCAGAGTGTAATGATTCAAGGTCCAACCGAGTTGCACGGTGCTGATATTACTGTTCCCGACTTGCGCGCGGGGTTCTCATATATTGTGGCGGCGCTCATTGCCAAGGGCGACAGCACGATACACGATTTCTCGATTCTCCAGCGCGGTTACGAGCATCTAGTGGCGAAACTTCAGAGCCTCGAGGCAGAAATTCTTGAAGTAAAAACTTAGATAAAATCACCGAATAATCAAATAACCGAACAATAATCAAATTACCCAATTACCAAATACGGCTTAAGCATTTTTGCGGCAGATAGCTGTGAAAATACGTGTTAATTCTATAGCTTCATTCAGCACTAAGCTATGAGCACTTGCGACAGTTACTTCCGGTCCGAGTAATACTAGCTTTAGCCAGTAAACCGTTTCCTTGGCTTCTTTGCGGCAGATCTTTAGGCGCATTAGAAAGTCCTTCTTACCCAACGATTCGTTGGCTTCAATATAGTTAGCGCCAATTGATGACGATGAACGTATGAGCTGCTTAGAGTACTCGTGATTGATTGTATGTTTGGGTAACTGCTGAACGAAATCTCTTGTTTCTTTAGCAAATCTAAATGTCCTTTCCTCCAAGTCGAACACTCGTTCCATTATGTGTTAGTTTTAATAATTAGGTAATTATTCGAAAATTTGATCATTCGATGTTTCAATCTTTGGTGATTTGATTATTCGGTTATTGGATGATTATTCTAGAGGATTGGTTCTTCTTTCCAACTCAAAATCGCGAACGAGCCGGTGGTTGGGAACTGCGGCGGGGGAGATAGGGCAAGGTAAGAATCGTAAGTTTGAATGGTATTAACATATCCGGAAACCACTGTGCCACTCCCGTTGACCCAGCTCCATGTCCACCAAGAGTTAGAGGCAACGCCGCCGTAGATGCTGATCTTCGTTTTAATATTGTTGTAATAATACGGTCGAAAAACTTTACCTTTCTGGCTTAACAGGTAGGCATCAATCTCTAAATCGCTCTCGGAGCTGGAGTTAACAACTAAGTCACTTTGACTAATTAGCCCTAAAGCTACCGAACCGTCTTTGACGGTGTAGAGGATATCGTTCTGCAGATAGATATTAGTATTGGTGCTTGGGGTGTCGGGCAATCGTCCGGAGGCCAGAGTTATTCTACCCCCGATTGTTCCCCAAACCCAGGCGTTGTCAGCGACGTAAATAATGCCGTTTGTTGGGTAACTGCGGTTCGAATTTTCCCACAGCACGCTCTGCATTAATGAATTGTGACGACTGTGGGCGGCACAGCCACCAGCGCTGCCGTTATCTTGAGCGGAAGTGACGCGTCCGACAGTTATAGTATTGCCGGCGTTGAAGCGGATAGCGTAGCCGCTGTAAGTTTTTCGTCCCCTATTATCCACGAGCGTTGGCAGATGAAGCCCATCGGTTTGGGCGAGGGTTTGGAGGTTGCTTAGGTCGCTGGTGAGCTGGTTGAAGTCTACCTGGGGGACGGGAAATGTCCAGTAACTCGTAGGGCCGCCGGTGCCCCAAATGCCATTTTTGGTCTGTCCGTTACCACCAAAGCAGCTGGCCGGAACGTAAGTATTAACGGCCGAGGAGACGACGCCGTTGGCAACGCCGTCGTAGTGAATACCGCGGTTAGAATGAACCAAGCCGTTGGTTGCCTCGGTGTCACCAAACCAAGCCTCGGAGTTGGTAACGAATGAGTATTGAGCGAACGATGGAATCCCGAGCGAAGCGACAACGGTTCGTTTCTCGCCGGTTGTGGCAACGCCTTCGGCTCGAACGGTCACTGTGGCGCCGTTAGAAACCGGTGGGGTTATGGTGAGAGTGTAACTACCGATCACATTGCCGAGCGTATCTTTAAGCTCGTGGGTGTACGGTCCGAAAGGCCCGTTGCCGCTGCAGGCGTTTCCGTCGCAGTAGTCTTTATTATTGTGCGAAAGGTGCCACAGATAGTAGTTGATGCCGCCCTCGGCGACCGAGAGTGCACTATTCGAGTTAGACTGACGTTTCACCACGGACATATTGCTGTAAGTGAAGCTGATGATGGACATGCCGATAATCATCACAATAGCGGCGAATCCTAAAATTAGCGGTAGATAGAAACCCGGGGAAAGCTTACGAATAATGATTTTGTATTTACGAGTCATTTGGTGATTTTTTGATGATTTGGTTATTAGATTATTTTTTGATTCTTGATTATTGTGTATTGATTATTATTTTAGAGGTTAGTTTTAAAGTTACGCAAAGTTAGCTTCGTTGTCACGGAAATTGGGGTAGTCAGGACGCTGCCGCTGTCGAGTGCGCTGGGGCGAAATTCAACTACCTTCACGTCAGCAACAGTGACCGGAAATGCTAACAAGTTGCCGTCGCCGTCGTAATAGTTAAACAGCGGGTTTGAAGTGGAGTTGGTGATCTTTTTAAGTGGGGTGTGGTAAACAGCGTCACCCTGGTTGTATGTATAGTTAGGTGCTTGGCCAGTGGGCGGCACAACAGAGTACTTTAACGCACCCGCAGAGATATAGAAGTTTATTTCGCTCGGTGCTACAGCCCCGGAGGACGGATAACCGCGAATCTTGAGGTTGGTCTGTGTTGTTTCGACAACCAACACTGTACTGCGCAATACTCTCGAGACGCGATCGGTGGCAAGAATCAGGTCGCTCTGAACGATCGATTTCGCCGTCAGCTCGTTATTCTGTCTGAAGGAACGCACGATCTCTGTTGTCACGATAGTGCCGATTATGCTAAGAATGGCCATCGATATCACGAGTTCCATGAGCGTGAAACTGCCAAGTCGTCTCATGACACTACAAACCCGTCTTTTTGGGTGACGGTTTTCGAGTCGGAGGTAACAACAATATTCCAGTTACCTGTTGTTACGCCAGTTAGGTCAAAGGTCACGGTGATAGATTTCTTATTGGGGTTGACGTCGGTAGCGATCGGCACGACATTGGTTTCCCCAGTTTTTGTCAAAGCAACAGTGGAGTCACTCTCAAAATTATCTCCAGAAATAACCACCTCGACGGCAGCGCCAATCGTACCAGAGGCTGGGTCGACGCTAATAATACGCGGCCAGTCGGCAATGGTTGTAATTGTTAGCGCTACTAGTAGCACGGAGTTAGGGTCGACTGAGACTTGCTGGTAAGGGCTTGTACTAACGATGTAGTAATTGCTGGGCACGGTTAGAGCATAGGAATCCCACTCGATATCGTTAAAGGCTGCGATCCCGCTAGCGTTGCTATTCTCGTTGTAGATATTTTTGGGAGTATCGGGGTTGGTTTGGGTAATTTTGGCACTAGTTGCCGTGACGGCAATTCCAGAGAGCGTGTCGCCCGTTTCGTCCTTGACGGTAACGTCCATTTGGGCCAATAAATCGATCGCCAGCGTCTGGATAGTTATCTGTTGGACGTTTATATCAACATCAGGTTGGAACTGGTTGGGATTCTGAGCAGTGCGTGGTGTGGTGTAGTCTTGAGAATAGCCGTCTTTCGTGGCGACGATATGATAGCCGTTTTGGGTATCTGGTAGCATATTGGCAATGAACATATAGCCTTGAGCGTTGGTCTGGCCGACGATGTTGACCTGAACTTCGGCGTTACTAACCGTGACTGTCGCTCCAGAAACCGGAAGTCCGTTAGCGTCAAATACTTTGACCAGCAGCATCCCAGTATTACTGGGCGTTTCGGCCGCTTTAGCGGCAATATTGCTGGAGAGCCTGGAAAGAATGATGGTCGTGCCGTTTTGTGACACCTCTATGTAAGCTCGTTTATAATCGACTGGGACTAGATCCTGCGTGGTGGAAATTGCGCCGTCCGTACACTCGTACGAGCCCCCTCCAGCTGGAATGGCACAGCCATCAAACAGGTCGTCGACAAAGATAATTCTCGTTGTCAGCACGAAGGTGCGGCTGCTACGTGCAATGGTTTGAGTGTCGGGAATATTCCCTTGCGGTAAGATAGTACCGTCCTGGGTGGACAGCGAGTCGTAGGGTAGGCTTCGCAGGTACTCCATCTGCTCGTTGGCCAGCGCGGCAGCCGATGTCCGAACCCGGCCAGAGTCGACTGTCTTCAGGGCGATGATAAAGCTTGTTGCCAGGGTGGCCAAAACAGCCGTTACGATTACGGCGTCAACTATTACCTCGATCAGGGTAAATCCACGTCGGTGTTGTTTGGAGCCGAATCGACGATGCTGGGGGTTAGTCTGCAGTGGCAAACGGATTGGTGCGCCCAAAATTACCCTCCTTTTCAATATCGGGAACGGTCGAGTACTGTTTTAGGCTACCGAAAAGCTGACGGGCTTTGCTTAATAACTCGGAATCGGTCCCAGCAAAACTACTCTCCGTGACTCCGGGGCGAGAGAAAACCTGGGAAGACACTGTAACGCTCATCTTGTCGGAGGCGTTGGCGATATCAATTGAGCTTATCTTGTTCCAGCGAGAGAAGCTCCAGAGGCGACGGATTAGGCTATTTACTTGGGAGAATGAGATCTCCCCGGTGATACTGAATTCGGCACCCTTACTACCTGTTGCCGGTTCAGAGACCACGATAGGCTGTGACGAACTGACCGGTCCAGGGGAAACATCATCGCCCGAAGTGGCGGGAGGAGTGCTCTGGGTGCCGACGGTGCTACTTTTGTCGAACGGAACGATGATAGTGGCGTCTAAGCCCAAGTCTTTCGTTAGGGCGTAAAGCTGAATGAGGAGGTTTTCTGGGTCGGTGGTTATTGGTAGAGCGGCCGTGGCGGCGGCGAAAGTTGTCTCCAGTGAAGTCTGATCGTTAGAGAGTTGCTGGACGGTGGCCAGAAATTGTTTCTTGCTCTCCAACTGCTCGGTTGTCGAAGCGATCTCGTCGGTAGTAGCTCGGTAACTGGTCATCATCGGTAGTAGGACAAACCAAATCAGTCCGACTGAAACTAGGAGAAATACAACTGTAGAAATCCAGAAACCCTTACTTCTAGCCAACATTATTTCGTTCCCTCGTCTTTGGGTGTGAAAGTCGTTTCAATTGTGAATGAGAAACTACTGCCGTCTTCGGTCTTGGTCTCGTTTATTGAGGTGATAACAGGTAGGGCAAGGCCAGCGATGGTGGCGAGTTTGTCACGGAAGAGCACTACTTCTCGCGAGGTGGCGGTTTTACCACCGATCGAAACAGTCGCTTTATTGCCGGTAGTGACTTTTAGCGAGGTTATTTGGGTGTTGGCAGGAGTAGACTTGGCGATTTTTCCCAACAGTTCGTCCCAGTGATAACTCTCACGATAGCTGGCAGCGGATTGTAACCGATTCTCGATAAAGGCGGCCTTGAGTAATAAACTTTGGTTTTGCTTTGACTGAGTGATGGTATTGGCCAGCTCGGTTTTCACGCCCTGGAGCTCGTTCTCTTTCATTAATTTAGACGTAGTTAGCCAAGCCACCCCAGCGCCTAGAGCTAGAAGCAGGAACACGTAAACTAAGATCAGCTTATAGACTGCCTGTTTGGCGACAAGGCGATCTTTTGTTTCTTGCGGCACGAGGTTGATACTCATGCGACCCTCATTGCTAGCCCAATGGCATCAGCGAAAGTGTGAGCCATCTCGGGGGGTACTTTGTACCGTCCGGTATCAACACTCGTGAAGGGCGTTGAAAGCGCTACCGGCAGGCCGGTTTCTTGGTGAAAAACATCAACGACGTTGGGGATGGTAGCGCCGGAACCGCTAATTATCAGCTCCTCAATCTTATGACCCGGGCAGATTCTGTTTTCAAAAAATTTACTGATATGGACCAGCTCGTCGAACACTGGGGCGGCTTTGTCGCGCAGGTTCTCGACAGGTTCGGTTATTACATTGGTGATGGCGTGAATGCCCCAAGGAATCGTCGCGGTTACCCGAAGGCTTTTACCTTCGAGGATTGAGGCGCTCGTTCCTCCCATACCCATATCAACCAGCAGTCGAATCTTGCCGTCTTCGTTTTTCACGGCGGCTCGGGCGATCGCTCCTGGTTTAACATCAATTGCTGCTAACTCAAGACCAGCTTTCTCGCAGAGCTCCAACAGCGAATCGATCAAGCTTTTTTTAGCGGCGACAGCGAAGATTGTTAGCCTCTTAGCTGGATCGCCCGTTTCTGCGGTCGGGGCGGCGCTGTCTTCTGGTTTAGTGGTCGTTCCGTCGGATTTACCCTGTTTACCCCGAGCGTTGTCGAGGGGAGCGGACTCGGAGGATTTGCCCTGAGCGGAATCGAGTGGTTGAACGGGTTTTGTAGCCGGTGTTTTTTCACCTGGTTTTGTTGGGGCTGGGGCGCTGTTTTCTATGGGTCGGCATTTTGAAGTAACCTCCTCGTAATCGAAGCAGTATTCTTCAAGGTTAATTGAAAGCTTTTCGGCAATTTCAAACGGCAAGGCTTCTTTTAGCTCGTGCGGCGGCAGGTCCTGAAAGGGGAAAGTGGCAGAAAAAATGACCGACTCAGGCAGGGCAACCATCGCTCGTTTGGTGGTAATTGGGTGCGGGTGCGCTTCTGCTAAGGCTTGACGAATAATCGCGGCAATTTTGTCTACATCCACTAAGCCGTCGGTTTTCCAGGGGTTTACCGGTATCTTGGCCAGCGCCATGCCACCTAATTTCCAACCCGCACCAGCTCGAGCCAGACTGGCCAGCTTTGCTGTTTCGTATCCTATGTCTACACCTACCACGCTTTGAGCCAAAGTTATCCCTCCTTAAATCATCTTAGTTATTAACCGCATAGTTGCCAAGGCTAGAAGTTCTGCACTAGACCGTAAATTGGACCCAGAACCGAAGCGACGACAAAGCCCACTCCCAATCCCATCACAATCATCAGAACCGGCTCAAGCAAGGCGGTAAGGTTGGTGGACATGGTGTCGACTTCTTTGTCGTAGAATTTGGCGACCTCCAGCAGCACCGTTTCGAGGTTGCCCGATTCTTCACCGAGGCTTGTGAGCTGGCTTACCATCGGGGGGAAAAGGGGCTCTCGTTCGATGGCAACGGATAGCGGGTGACCGGACTCGACCGCGCGTTCGATTCGGGTAAAAGCTTCGTCGTAGTGAACGTTATCAACGGTTTTACGGATGATTTTGATCGCCTCGAGGATAGGCAGGCTAGCCTTGGTAAGCATCGCCAAAGTTCGGGCGAACCGAGCGATGTAAAGCTTTTTTGTCAGAGATCCAAAAATCGGTAAGCGAATTTTGAGTTTATCGTAAATTCGTCCGCCCGATTTAGTACCGAACCATATGTGCAGAGCGTAAATGATGGCGATCATCCCCGGGAAGACGATATACCAATACTTTCGGGTGATGTCGCTGGTGCCAACGAGAATCCTGGTGGTGATTGGCAGCGAGCCTCCAACGTCAGCAAAAATCGTTTTCAAACTGGGAATAACAAACACCACAATCAGTATTACCACCCCGAAAAGCGCGACCATAATGACGGCCGGGTAGATCATTGCACCTTTGATACGACTGATAAGATCGGCTTCCTTTTCCTGCTGATCGGCCAAAGTGAGCAGAACTTCCGAGAGCTGTCCGGTTGACTCGCCGGCTTTGATAACGGCCAAGTACACTTCGGCGAATACTTTGGGGTATTTGAGCATCGCCTGAGAGAGCGTCTTGCCGCCTTTTACTTGAGTGCCGATATCTTCTAGCACCCGCCGAAAATACTCACTATCGCTCTGTTTTTTGAGGGCCTGTAGAGCGTTCAGCAACGGCAACCCAGCCTTAATCATTACTGACAGCTGACGGGTGAAGATAATTTTTTCTTTCAGGCTGACCTTGTTACGGTGGATACTGAGTTTCCATCGCACTCCTGATGCAGTGATCTTAGTCGGCACTAAACTGGATTGGCGTAGCTTAACGTTGGCTTCACCGACGTTCTCGGCCTCAATTAGGCCGGTGCGTTTTGTTCGGGTGGCCTGTTCGTAAGCGGTGTAACGAAAACTTGTCATCACTTTAAATAATCATCAAAGATTCAAATCACCGAATAACCAAAAAAGATTCAAATTATTTAATGACCGAATACCCAAACTCTCAACTTTGGTAATTTGGTGATTATGTAATTCTTTGGTCATTTGAAGATTCGATATTTGATGATTTGGTTATTTGGTTCTTATTCTGTTAGTCTCTTGTCACTCGCCAGATTTCTTCCATAGTGGTCAGTCCGGCAATGGCTTTGAGGATGCCGTCTTGTTTCATCGTAATTAGTCCCTCTTTCTGGGCTTGGGCCAAGATATCAGAGGATGAAGATCGTTTGATGGTTAGTTGCTTGACCAGCTCGCTCATGCCTAAAATTTCATAGATCGCCAGCCGGCCCTTGTAGCCCGAGTTACCACAAGCTTCGCAGCCAGTTCCTTTGTAGAACTTTAGTTTCCCCTTGGTGTCCGATCTCTCTGGATCGGGCATGGTCTCAACCTCTTTTTCAATTGTCGATAAAACCTCGGCGTCAAACTTGGTTTCTTGACGGCACTTATCGCAAATCTTTCGACACAAGCGTTGAGCGACGATGGCGTTAACTGAGGAAGTTATCAAGAACGGTTCAACTCCCATATCGAGAAGGCGAGGAATGGCGCCCGATGCGTCGTTGGTGTGAAGCGTCGATAGAACGATATGGCCCGTTAAGGCGGCGTTAATGGCGATATCGGCCGTTTCGCGGTCGCGAATCTCACCAACCATCACCACGTCAGGATCTTGACGAAGAATTGAGCGTAACCCCGAGGCAAAGGTGAAATCGATTTTGGAATTAACCTGGCTCTGGTTAACGCCGGGCATTCGGTATTCAACCGGATCTTCCATCGTGATGATGTTAATGGCGACGTCCTTTATTTTGGTGATGATGGCGTAGAGCGTTGTCGACTTTCCCGAACCAGTCGGCCCAGTTACGAGGATCATCCCGTGGGCTTTCTTAATGTTATCTTCAAGCACTTTGAGCGATCGGCCGACGACGTTAATCTCCTCGAGCTTCATAACGCCCTTCGAGTGATCAAGCACCCGGGCAACGACCTTTTCACCGTTGACAGTTGGCAGCGTCGAGATCCGAAAATCGACTTTATTGCTGTCTAGCAGGATCTGGATGCGGCCGTCTTGCGGTAGGCGAGTTTCGTCAATCTTCAAGTTTGCCAAAATCTTTACTCTTGAAATCAAGGCCGGCTGAATCTGTTTGGGTAAACTCAATACTTTGCGCAGGACGCCGTCGACGCGGAAGCGGACCATAACTTCTTCCTCTGATGGTTCGATGTGAATGTCGGAAGCTTTTTCGCGCACCGCTCGTTTGAGAAGCGTGGCAACAATTTTTGCGGCTGGCGAAGCTTCCGTAATCTCTTCGCTGTCGGCTTTTTCGTCCTCGTCATCCACCGTTTCCAGCTCCTCGTCCGCCGACGAGTCGACTAGCTGTTTTAGTTCAGCTTGTAGCGTCGAGTACTGCTCAAATATATGGTTCAGATCGTCTTGGGTGGTGAGATAGGCTTTAATAATTTTGTTGCCGCCAGATTTGCGGATGGCGTTAAAAGCCTCCTCGTTTTCCGGGTCGGTCATCGCGACGTATAAAGTTTTGTCTTTTAGGGCAAACGGTACGGCCAGGTATTTTCGGGCAATTTTCTCTGGTATAAGCGCGAGGATGTTTTTAGGTATGACCTTGTCTTTCAAATCGATAAAGTCGATGTCGGACTTCCCAGAGGTAAGGCGACTGGTGCGAAACTCTACCTCAACGGTGTCGGGTCCTTTGTCGGTACTCGGCCGGGATTTCTCTTGCAGCTTAGTGTCAATGACAAAATCGGGAATGGTGGAAGCGCCCAACGTTACCGTTTGGTGTTTGCCGCCAAAGTTGGTCTGTAATTTGCGCTCGGGCAGACGTAGTAGCTTGAATTCGCCGAAATGGTCGATCTTGACGTGATCGCCCTCCGCTAGCGATGAGCCGATAATATCGGTTAGTCCTTTCAAGTAAGCCCGTGACTTGAAGCCTGGAAAACCAGTATGTTCGCCTATTGCCTTAAGTATGTCGTTAGTAACGGCCAAAACCCCTCCTTGTAACTATCTTAGCAGATGAACGAACATATTTGCGAAGGGATGGTGTCTTTAATTTTGGCCCAAATTTTGACAGTATCTAGAAGCCATGTCTTCCTTATATACGTTGCCCGCAAAGGTAGCACCAGTAGAATGAGCTCACTCTATCGTCGCTACCGACCGAGTAGTTTTGGAGAGGTTTTAGGGCAGTCACATGTCACGGTGGCTTTAGAGGCGGCTTTGAAAACCGATCGATTGAGCCACGCCTATTTATTTTCAGGTCCGAGAGGAACGGGCAAGACAACCACGGCGCGTCTGTTGGCAAAAGCGGCAAACTGTTTAGCAAAAAAAAGTCGGCCCTGTAATAGTTGTGCTAACTGTAAGCTAATTAACGCCTCTTCCTCGGTGGACATTATCGAAATAGACGCCGCCTCAAACCGCGGTATCGACGAGATTCGCGATTTGCGCGAAAAGATTCTTTTTGCCCCAACAGCGCTGCCGTATAAGGTTTACATTATCGACGAGGTTCACATGCTCACCAAGGAGGCGTTCAATGCTCTGCTTAAAACCCTCGAGGAGCCGCCCGCTCACGCGATTTTTATCCTTGCTACAACTGAACTGCATCGCGTGCCCGAAACTGTGATCTCGCGTTGCCAGCGTTACCAATTTCACCGCGCCACAGATTCGGCAATCGGGCAGGTCTTACGGACAGTCGGCCAGGCAGAGAAGATTGCTCTGTCAGATGACGTGGTAAGTCTGTTGGCTCGTCACGCGGACGGCTCTTTTCGTGACGCCTTAACCGTCTTGGGCAACATCGCAACGCTCGGCGGTAGCTTGGATGAAGCGGCAGTTCGTCAGGCTATCGGCTTACCTTCGCAAGGGCTTTCGGCGGATCTGTTGGGGCTGCTACTTGGCGGACAGAGCCAGGCGTTATTGGAGAAACTGCGTACTCATCTTGGTGAGGGAGGAAATTTAGCGGTGGTGCTGCGCGATGTAACTGACGAGTGCGAGACAAGGCTATTTACCGCGGGAGCGGCGAGTGACCCAAGCCTGCTGAGAGTGTTTGAAGCACTACTAGAGACTGCCGCCCGGCTTCGCCACGCTCCCAATCCAGATGCTCTAATTTTGGCCAAGTTTCTTTCCTTGAGTGCCAGCTTCACTCTTTCGCGAGTAACCAAGCAACCGGTGGTGGATCATATTCAAAAAGTCGAAGTGACTAAAGACGAAACGGCCGCCGTAGACGCCCTCAGTGAGCCAACAAGCAGCCAGAGCCCGCCCAGCGGAGACTTTTGGGGCTCATTTCTAGAAGCGGTGAAGCAACGCAACCACGCGCTTTACGCCATCTGTCGCTCGGCTCTTTTTGAGCAGGTAACAGAGGATAAATTCACAATCGCCGTTAAATTTCGGTTTTATTTAGAGCGTCTATTTGAGAAGAAAAATCGTCAGACTCTCGAACAGATTGCTACCGCACTTGTTGGGCGTCCGATGAGGTTGGAGTGTGAGGTGAAAGCAGACTTAAAACTGCCGACGAATAAAGGAGAAGATATTTTAGGCGCCGTTGTTGACGTATTTGAGCTAGAGGAGGTAGGGTGATGGTCGGGCGGCGATCATTATTTTCCGATACGCGGTCACGATCTTCCAGCGAGATCGCGCCGCTCGCGT